>Ga0209417_1000078_pt1 | contig 269711 bp, 218 predicted proteins | sample RifGroF2_FD_184002 | JGI IMG/M metagenome (GOLD analysis project Ga0209417, IMG submission 184002) | Groundwater microbial communities from Rifle, Colorado, USA - Groundwater F2 (SPAdes) (version 2) | ecosystem: Environmental > Aquatic > Deep subsurface > Groundwater | place: Rifle, Colorado... | reverse complement strand
TTTTTCCATCGAAATTTTGCTTTTTGAGCTCGATTTTTTTGTTTCTTTGAGTCTTCATAGGGTCTTTGTTTAAGTTGAACATTTAAAAATTTGTAGCAAATATAATTTGACTACTTGTTGCAACTTCCTCAAAGACCTTTTTTATTACATGGATACTCATCCAATACCACAGACTTCTTTTTGTTGATTTTCGCTGCATACGCTTCGACGGAGTTTATCCTGCTGTCGACTCTTCGACGGAGTTTACCCCGCTGTTCATACTTCGACTCCGCTCAGCATGACAGCGGCGGGGCTCAGGATGACAGCGGGCGGGGCTCAGCGTGACAGCGAGGGAATGTCATTTTTTTAAGAGATACAATAGCCAGATTAACACGCAACTTCAACAACGACTTACCACGCGAATAGACACTGACATTATGTGCAATGGCGCTAATTACAGCAATATTTGAAATAAATATTTTGTATTTTTGTTTTCAAGATTGAAAATCCATGCGCATTTGGTCTGTTCATCCCGAATATCTCGACGTAAAGGGGCTTGTCGCGCTCTGGCGCGAAACGCTGCTGGCGAAACACGTTCTTTTGGGACTCACCAGGGGTTATACAAATCATCCACAGCTCAACCGCTTCAAAGCCGCACCGGATCCGGTAAATTGCATTGATTACTATTTATCGGTTGTGTATGCCGAAGCCCTGAATCGCGGTTATCACTTTGATAAAACGAAATTCAACAAGAACTGCAAACCCTGCACGCTCAGTGTTACCAGCGGACAAATGCAATATGAAACAAAACATCTGCTGAACAAACTCAAACTCCGCGATCCCGGAAAATTTAAACAACTAAGCAACGAAAAACTTTTGGCTCCACATCCGGTGTTTACGGTGATTGAAGGGCCTATAGAATCCTGGGAAGTAATTATATAACACAACTGCTGATTGTTCTTTTTTAATATATTTGTCGAAAACTACGGTTATCCGCAATTCTCATTCGCATGACAAAACACAGCAAACTCCTGAAATATTTGCTTTTTCTGCTTTTTTCGGTGATTGTAATGTTCTTGTCTTTCAATCGCCACAGTAAATCAGGTGTGTTTAATTACCACAGCGAGATTTGGGCCGATAAAGCCGGATACTATATTTATTTGCCGGCCGTTTTCAACTATAACTTCAATGCGTCATTATTTCCCGATTCCATCGCCGCTAAAACCGGTGACGGATTCCGCATCGATACAACAAACAATAAAGTCATTACCAAATATTCATGCGGTATAGCTATACTACAAATGCCGTTTTATCTGGCTGCCGGAATTTTTGATGACTCGTCGGATCCGGGCCGAATTCCAGGATTTACAAAGGCAAACCATGCTGCCATAAACATCGCCGCCGTTTTTTATCTGTTGCTTGGTTTCTTTTTTCTTGGCCGATATCTCGAAAACCGTTTTCACAAGCCCCTAGTGTGGTTGGTTTTATTTGTTTTGTTTACTGCAACCAATCTTTATTACTACTCAGTGGATGAAACAGGAATGTCGCATGTTTATTCGTTTTTTCTATTCAGCTTGTTTTTATTTCTTGTTCAAAAAACCGAATATTTCAAAAAGTCTTGCCTTGCAGATTTGTTGCTATCTGGCATCGTGTCTGGACTTATCGTTTTAATAAGACCTACCAATTTGATTTTTCTGGTATTCGTTTTCTTTCTTGAAATTAAAGATACAACGATGCTTAAAGCCCGCGTGAGGGCTGTTTTCCGGTTAAAGACAATTTTGTGGTTGACAATAGGGTTTGTTTTTATTAATATACCTCAGGCTGCATATTTACATTACACTTATGGATCTCCTTTTCACTATGCATACGAAAACGAGACTTTCATCTGGACTAATCCGCAACTCCTGAAAACATGGTTTTCGCCGAATAATGGATTGTTTTTATACACTCCATTTTTTGTAATTATTCTCATCTCCCTCGCATATTCAACAATCAAAAAATCAGCTGATGGACGGTTATTGGTCTTATTGTTTTTTGTAATATCCTATGTGTTTTCCTCCTGGTGGATTTGGAATTTTGGTTGTAGTTTCGGAGCACGCAGTTATGTCGAATATCTTGCAGTATTCAGTATTCCATTGGTCTTTTTGTTTTTAAAAGTAAATTCTTCGGGCCTTGTTGTCAAAATTGTTTTTTATCTGATGGTTCTTTCCTTCATTGTGATGAACTTTCTGATGACCTACAGCTGGGATGGTTGCTATTACGGGATCGGCGACTGGGACTGGGATGCATGGATTGGCACCGTCATGTCAAAATTACGCTGACCGCTGAATTATCGCTTGCTCGTCCCCGGAGCCCTGACGGGCATGCGGGCTATTAATATTTAACTCCTCCGGAGTATCTAATGGTGCTACGCAGCTTCTTTGATGCCTACGGCAACATATAACTGGCTACTGAATACTGACTACTTCTTCGTACTTTTGCAAAGGATTTTGCGTTATTGAAAAAAATGATTTAAAAATGAAACTCTGTATTGTCGGTATTACCGGTCTGGTGGGAAGCGAGCTGATTCAGGTGCTGAACGAAAGCCCGCTGCATGTGGATGAATTTATCTGCGCGGCTTCGGAACGTTCAAAAGGAAAAGAAATTGAAATCCGCGGAAAAAAATATTCTGTGGTCACTCCTGCCGAAGCCTGTGAAATGAAACCCGATATCGCCATATTTTCGGCAGGTTCGGGTGTGTCGAAAGAATGGGCTCCACGCTTTGCCGAAAACGGTTGCTTTGTGATTGACAACAGTTCGCAGTGGCGCATGTACGACGAAATCCCGCTGGTGGTGCCCGAAATCAACGCCGACATCATTACACGTGAAACAAAAATCATTGCCAATCCGAATTGCTCCACCATACAGCTCGTGCTCGCGCTGAGTCGTCTGCATGCGGCTTTCGGCATAAAGCGCATTGTGGTTTCGACTTATCAGAGTGTGAGTGGAACCGGCGTCTTTGCGGTTGAACAACTCATGAACGAACGCGCCGGAAAGCAAGGCAAAATGGTTTATCCGCATCCGATCGATATGAACTGTCTGCCGCACGGCGGATCGTTTCTGCCCAACGGCTATACCACCGAAGAAGAAAAGCTGGTGAACGAAACACGCAAAATACTGCGTGCCCCGCAGATTCAGGTGTCGGCCACCGTGGTGCGTGTGCCTGTAACCGGCGGCCACAGCGAATCGGTGAACATTGAATTTGAAAGACCCTACGAAATCGCTGATATTTACAAGCTGCTGAACGAAACTCCCGGCGTGGTAGTGCAGGATAATCCTGCAGAAAACCTGTATCCGATGCCGCTCTACGCCAAAGGAAAGAACGAAACCTTCGTAGGCCGCATCCGCCGCGACGACAGCATTGCCAATGGACTCAACCTGTGGATTGTCGCCGACAACCTCCGCAAAGGCGCCGCCACCAATGCGGTGCAGATTGCTGAGTGGGTGGCGGGGAATGTTTAAAGATCAGAAAAAGGGGTTTGGGAGGCCAATGGTTTCGGGGCTTGCATTGGTGGGCTTTTGAAACCCTAAATAGTGAGCTTGCTCTAACGTTTATTAATTGTTCAAATGTTTCTATTCACTGTTCGCCCACTAACGTAAAACCTGGGTTGCAAACGATATTTTTTTTCAATTTTTATATACTTAAATATTTTATTCGGTTCGTTGATAGTCAACTTGTACCTATACCAACACACACAACCACACACTACATCGTTAACTACTTCGTATATGAATTTTAACGTATCATTTTCGAACGAATAATCGCCAAGAAACTTATAGCAACAATTATCTATAAATCTAAATTCAATAATAATATTTGTGTCTGTTATTGTTTTTGAGTCAATATAAGTAATATACCTCTCGTGAATGGTATCTTCAAGAGCATTGTCACAAGGTCCTGTAATTTCAAGCTGAAAATTCTTTTCTCTCATTATCTTCAGATATAATTCCTTTTTGCTTAAACTGGTCTTGACGGTCTCCATAATTTTGCACCCTTGTTTACGGTTGTTGGAACAGGACAAAATTATAAGGCCAATAATTAGAGACAGTACTATTTTATTCATCTAAAAATGTTCTTAACGTCACACAAATATAGCAATTGCATCAGCACCAATAAAAATATTTTATTAAGCAGTTGGAATTTTTGTGGCTTTATGCGGTGCAGATTGCTGAGTGAATGGCGGGAAAGGTTATTGAATAAACCGCGTTTCACCTATATTGAATTCGTGCATTTGCCATCACTTTTTGATGAGAAATATTCTTTCCCTGCTCCATTTGTTCGGCAGCATCAATAATGCCCTGCTTTTGTTCTTCGGAAAGGTTGTCCCAGTCATCAATGTCTTTCTGACCTCTGAAATAATTCATCAGCATTCCATAAACCTCGTCCAGCCTGTTCTTCTGTAAAGAATCAAGTTGCCGGAAAATTTTCAGTTTCAAATCTGCTGTTGTCACCTTTGCCTTTTTTTCAAAGATACGAAATGTTTTTTCAAAAATCACAAACTGCTGATATTTTCAACGACCCGCAGCGCGGGTCAAATAATAATAGCCCGGACGAAGTCCGGGTAAGAGATCAAGGTATATTGGACCCTGGCAGGGTCCAATCCGAGCATGCGTAATGACATCCGGCTCCGCCGGACGCTATTTTTGTTCGACATCCTCCGGATGTCGGAATGCCTTTTTTAATAATGTTGCCTTGTTGTTTCTATGCATATTATTAAATCATAGTCAATGTAAAAAATCGCGGAATTAAAAATTTGTGTCGGCAACATCGGTTTTATAATATTTACCATCTGCAGCTACCATTTTCAAAGCGTGACAATTCGTCACGGTTTCATTTCCCTCTTCTTTCAGTCTTTGCTTTAGTTTTCTCCAATATGCCTGTGGATCTATGCTTTCTGATAATACGCCCACTAAATCAACAACAGAAAAAAACCATTTTTCCTGATCATCATTCCAGACAGTTCTTATCTGCTTGTCATTAAATAGTTTTATTGCTGTTTCTTTAGCCATTATATTTTTGTTTTCCAACAAATATAAGACATAATTTCAAAAATAAAAAGATTTAATCACCAGGTGTTCAATAAAGAAAAACTGACATTCAACCTCCGCAAAGGCGCCGCCACCAATGCCGTGCAGATTGCTGAGTGGGTGGGTGGAAAGGTGCTGTGAATTTGTAAAAGCCTTTGCTTGCTGGCTGGTTTTATTGATTCATAATCTGTTCTAAAATCAATTCCATCAATATTTTTACATCACTTTTTATCGTACCGTGCATATACCGGTCATAAACGCTTTTATTGTCAGGTGGATTGAGATTTAAAATCATGTTTTTTCTAATGCCAGCAATCTTATAAATTCTCTTTGTGTTCGCCCATTGCCTTCTCTGAAAGGATGTAAATAATTTACATGATCCAATATTTCGGCTAATGATTGAGATAGCTCCTGTTTCTTCGTTTCTCGAATGGCTCTGTAATTTGAAATAAGGGTGTCTATGTACTGAAAAGCAATATTAAAGCGTTCTTTGTCAAAAAATGGTTTTCCGTTTTTACTGATATTTACCGTTCTGACTTTTCCAGCCCATACATATACATCCTGAAACAAATAATGATGAATGATCAGCAATGAATCAGCGTCTACAATTGTGATTGGGTTTTCAAATAATTCCTCAACTCTTCTAGAAACCTTTAAGCTCTCATACGACAGCAATATTCTTTCATCTTCAATATTGGCTAAATTACGTAGCACCCCATTTTTATTGGTGTATGCGTAATCCGGGTCAATGTACTGATAATTATTTTCCATAAATGGCATATAACTTCGCCAGAAATTCTGTTTCTGAAATACAGCCATTTTTCCAATCTACATACAATTGTATCAATTCCCTGGTTGGTTCAAAACCCTCAAACATATTTGTGCCAATAGCATTTGCCGTACTTTCCAATGTTTTTAGATCAGAAAATTTCACACCCATTAATGTCAGGTTTTTTCGGTCTATTTCTATTGTTTTATACATTGTTGTTCAATTCAGAAACAAGGCAAATATACGGGTTTTTCAGCCCTTTTTCAAGCTTTTGAATCAATTTTTCAGAGAAACAGTCATAATCTTCCTCTTGTCAACACAAAAATATTATTTACAAAAACACCAATGAAAATATTTTATTTTGCGGTTGGAAATTTTCGGTTTTATGCGGTGCAGATTGCTGAGTGGGTTGCAAACGTTCTCAAAATCCCATCAACGCGCTCACCCGCTCCGCGTTTTCCTTCGATGTCAATTTTTCCAAAAGCCGCATGGCGACATGAATTGCTGTGGACGGGTTCCACGATGTAATGATGTTGTCGTCCACAACAACTGGTTCGTTTATTACATTTGCATCATAGCCTCGCAACATTTCCTGTCGCTTCGGATTTTTGTTATAGGTGGTGGCGCAACGGTTGCGGAGTATTCCGCTCTTTCCCAGTGGCAGTGCGCCTACACAGATAGAAGCAATGATCTTCTTTTTGTCTCTGAATTGCTGTATCAGACTGAGATATTTTTCATCAAACGCATCGGCGTAAAAGCCAAATTCTTCGAAGCCGCCAGGAATAGCGAGTGCATCATAATCATCGGCATCGACTTCATCAATCAGAAAATCAACGGTAAAACGCTGATCAAAAGTGCTCCGAAGCTCTTTCCGCAAGCCGCATGAATACAGCTGTGTGCTGCCATCGCCTTCCACCAGATTCCAGCCAATTACATCGATAAATGCACTTGCTTCGTAAATTTCAAAGCCATTTGCCAATAGCAATAATACTTTTTTCATCATGCAAAATTAAAATTATTTCCATGCCGGCAATCGTTTCTCACCACTCAGGCAGAGGATTTCGGTGGCGACCTGGCTGACTGCGAGCACGCCTTTGTAGGCGCCGTTCTTATCGCGCAGCGCAAAGTACTTAATCAATATGAAACGACCTTTCGTCTGAATCCAGAATTGCGCTTTGACGTTTATATCGGAGCGAAATAATTCCAGAAGCTTGTACAGGCGCTGTTTTCGGGTGATGACAAATTCTGACATTACGGATGTTTGACTTATAAATATTTGTATTATTTCACGGTAAATGGATGAAATTACAAATGATTGAGTAAAACACTTACTTTTCTTTTAAACTGAAAACTGAAACTTCGTTTTCAATAAGTATAGGATCACCGCATTCGGCTCCAACTGACAAATACAATGAATCGTTTGTAGCCAGCAATAAATACGCTGCACCACTTTTTGAATAGAAATTAATGGTATCTGATGTTACAGCGCCTAAAGAATCCAGCGTCCAGCCCATCCTGTCGAGAAAAAACAATCCGCTGTTCTGACAGGGATCAGGTGCCACAACAAACTTTGCGTCCGCCGGAATATTAAGAGCCTGAATTTTTTGATTGTTATTCTGAATAATTATACTGGTTTTTGAGAATTTATCAGCAATTGGATGATATCGCTGCGACAGCTTCATCCTGGAATAATTAATTCCTGCAATTACAATAACAGACATTATGATTTTAAGCGCAATGTGAATAACCCTGCGTGAAGTTAGGTTTTGCAGAGTTCTAATGCCGGACACAAGCAATAAAACAAAAAACGGGAAGAAGGCCAAAAAATAATAATCGTGATCCTGAAACTGATGATAAAAAAGCATCCAATAAGAAGCACTTCCAAGAAAAAGAATACCCAGGAGAAAAGCTAAGCGTGAACTTGCTTTGCGGATCATTATTATCTGAAAAGCAGCAACGCAAAACAGCAAATGAAATGACGACTGATAGAAATAATTGCAATGCCAATAATGTCGCATATGATCCCAAATAACAACAATTGTTTCTTTAGACTCCTCCCAGATAGGAAGAATCGTCGTATTGAAAGAATATGAATCATTTGCATCATTATACCATAGAGCATACATATTCCAAAATACTACTATAAAAACAGAGGTAATGCCATACCAAATAATTTTTTTGCTCTGCTCGCCTGAAAACATTTTAGCATTCCTTTTTAGCATGGAGAGTGCTGCTAAAGCCATTATTGACAAAGGATTAATCATATAGGTCACCTTTATCAAACTGCCAAGCAGAAATAAAACAAAAGCCGTTATCAAATACGCGCGCAAACCATTGCACAGATATCGGTACAAATAATACCAGCCAGAAAAAACAAGTCCCAGCGCCGTGATATCAGGTAAATAATTAAACGAATAGAAATTAAAAACTGTAGACGTAAAGAGAAAAATGGCAATCAGGGCAGCATAAAAATAGTCTTTTAGAATCCCATATGCCAGTCTGAAAACATTGAAAACCCCGAAATATAAAATAATCAGATTCAGTAGCTTCAGAATTATAAAATTCTTACCAAAAACCAGATACAACAAAGCTGTAATGTAGTAAAGAAGAGGAAATTCGCAGGCCGCTTTCCCATCAATATTTTTCAGATTAAAAAGCTGTGGCTCGAAAAAATGAAAACCGTTGTTGTAATATTGCGATGCAAACGACATGCTGTCTGTCTGCCGCATAATATGAATTCCGGCAGGTCCATTAAAAAAAACCGTGTTCATGCCTAAAAAGAAAAACAAGCATATAAAACTGCTTATTGCAAGCAAAGCAATCAGCCATGTTTTACCGTGTTTCATTAATCTAATTTTCATACTGCAAACAAATGTACAAATATTTAGAAAAGACAAGCCTTTGCGATTCAAGTCTATTCTGGCGCAATAAGGTTTCAGGCAAGCTGAAAATTAGCTTCGAAAAATTCAAAGCCATTTGCCAATAGCAACAATACTTTTTTAATAATTCAGTTTTTTAATGCTCCTATTCAATTAAGCATCCGGACAACCAATCAGGATTAACTTTGCCATATATTTATTCCTTCCACAAATTTCCATCTGTTTTTGCCTGCTTTGCGGTAAATAAAATGTCATTTTGCTTGAATACCAGTATCGAGTTGAATTGCATTTGACTTCCTGAGGCTGTCTGGTTTAATCCATCTTTTTTCCTCTTCTGAAATATCAGTTTTATCAATTTTTCTCTCACTATCCCTTTTCCCGATCTCTACAGCAGCAACAATAAATAAAACCCAGAATAACGTTCCTGATATTAGTAAAAACAGTCTTTGTTTCAATTTTCTACTATAATTCTCTTTTTTAAGTTCCGATAACGTAAGACCTATTGATAATCTGCCAGACAGTAGAAGAGGTGCCTGAAAAAAAATTGCAATTTTAATCCATATGGAGTACCCTTCTGTTTCATTAAGCTGCATTTCCCTTTTATAAGTTTCTTGAAAACGTTTTTCTTCTTCTTCACATTGTTTAAGAAATTCCAGCTGAGACTCATATGAAACATTACGCCTGATCAATTCCGATTTTGCCTGATCAATTGCTTCCTTCTGCCAACTATCAATTGTGCCATGAGCAATTAATATAAGCTCTTCAGTCTCTCGTTCAGAAATAGGCGGATCAAACTCTCTCATTTATGGATGAAAATAATTGTTCAAAATTACAAATATTACAAACGCTGAACTCAAGAACATAACTTTACAAATCATAGTCCAACACGAACCTTTTGCTGCACGGAGTAAACTCCAGGCCTCAATATTGATAGCAAATAAATAATGCTTTGTACGCTGTACACAAAACCTTCAACTCCGGCTCTGCATCGAAGACTCGTTAATCCCCTACGCTGAAAGATTTTGGTTTGGGATTGCTATTAATGTTTTTCCCCTACAGGAAATGGGTTTGATTATGGACAGTTGTGCGAAGTTTAAAAACTTCGCACAACTTTTACTCCTCCAGCGCTTTTACCGCCGGCAATTCTTTTCCTTCGAGATACTCGAGCATAGCGCCACCACCGGTACTCACGTAGCTCACCTGGTCGGCGAGATTGTATTTGTTGATGGCCGCTACCGAATCGCCGCCACCCACCAGCGAATACGCGCCACGAATGGTTGCTGATGCAGTAGAAATAGCCATTGATTTGGTTCCCTGTTTAAATTTCTCCATCTCAAAAACACCGAGCGGACCGTTCCACAAAATGGTTTCGCTGTGGTTGATGATATCGGCAAAACGCTTGATGCTTTTCTGTCCGATATCGAGTCCCATCCAGCCATCGGGAATATTGTCGGCCTCACTCCAGCCGGTCTGTGCGTCGTTGCTGAATGCATCAGCAATAATTGCATCGGTTGGCAGACAAAGGTTGACGCCTTTGCGCATCATTTCCGCAACAATTTCGTTGGCAACATCGAGTTTGTCTTCTTCAATCAATGAGCTTCCAACCTTGCCGCCAAGCGCTTTTACAAAAGTGAAAGCCATGCCTCCACCAATGATCATATTATCGACAATATTACTCAGACTCTTGATTACATCAATCTTCGACGACACTTTCGCACCACCGATAATGGCGGTGAAAGGATGTTTTTCTGCACGAAGAATTTTCTCCAAATTCTTCAATTCATTTTCAAGAAGATAACCGCAATATTTGTTTCCGGGAAAATATTTTGCAACCGTTGTTGTGCTACAATGCGCTCTGTGGGCCGATCCGAAAGCATCGTTGACATAAATATCGGCCAGCTCAGAAAGTTGTTTTGCAAATTCTTCATCGCCTGCCGTTTCCTGCTTGTAGTAGCGCAAATTTTCGAGCAACACAATTGTTCCGAAATCGAGATTGTGAATTACTTCTTTGGTACGCGGGCTGAATAATTCACGATCGAAAATCACGTTTTTATTCAGAAGCTGCGAAAGGTGAATGGCTACCGGCATCATGGAATAGTTGATGTCATGCCCCTTCGGACGTCCAAGATGCGACATCAGAATAACAGATCCACCCTGATTAATTATTCTCTGAATAGTTGGCAATGACTCTCTGATCCGCGTGTCGTCAGTAATTTCCTGATTCTGATTAAGCGGCACATTGTAATCTACGCGAATTAAAACCCTCTTACCCCTGAAATCGACGTTCTCAATACTTTTAATTCCCATAACATAACCTTTTATGGGTTTCAAAGTTACCAAATAATTATTCAGGATTTTTTAAGAATATTGTTTTTTAATAAAATGGAATAGTTCTTAATAATGAAATTCAAAACATTTTTCAAAATCCGGTTTGTTTTGGTTTTGTTTTATGTTAATTCTATATATATGCATGTTTAAATATTTCAAAGCGCAGTATTGGAGCGGTTTTCCGTGGTCATTTCAATAATTTGATTTTAATCAACGATGTTGCTCCAGTTTAATCCATTTGTTTTCCGGAACAAAAAAATGTCTAAAATCGCCTCATTCGCAATTTTAACATATATGAATATCATACATGTTTTTGTTTTATAGGTAATTAGTCTATTTTCGCAACCACCCAATCAAAACAGCAATGTCGGCCGGCGAGACTCCGCTGATGCGAGAGGCCTGAGCAACTGTCGCCGGACGAATCCGATTTAACTTATCCCGGCCCTCCCATGATATGTTTGTAATTTTATGATAATCGAAATCCGGAGGTAATTTTACGTTTTCAAATTTATCGAACTGAGCCGCAAAATCTTTTTCTCGTTCAATATAACTTTTATACTTCACTTCAATTTCGAGGGTGTCGTCAAATGTTTTGTCGGCAGGAGAAAAATGTTCCACGGGTAACAAACCGACCGCTCGCAGATTTTCAATCGAAATTTCAGGTCGCAGAATCAGCTGTGAAAATTTTTGACGTTGTGGAATGATGCTACTGTTGTTTGCCTCAAGAAAAGAATTAATGACAGCGGGTTCGGCGCTGTTTTTTTCAAACCAGCGTGTGGCGTTTTCGATATATCGAAGTTTTTCCACTACTTTCTCCAAGCGGTCTTTGCCGGCCAAACCCAGCTTGAAACTCAGCGGCGTCAGGCGGATGTCGGCATTGTCCTGCCTGAGCAGCAACCGGTGTTCGGCACGCGAGGTAAACATTCGGTATGGTTCATCCACCCCTTTCGATATCAGATCGTCGATCAGAACGCCTATATAAGCTTCGTGGCGCTTAAGAATAAACGCTTCTTCGCTTCGCAAACGCAGGTGCGCATTGATTCCGGCCATGATTCCCTGCGCGGCGGCTTCTTCGTAACCGGTGGTGCCATTCACCTGACCGGCAAAATAGAGATTCTCAATTTTTTTCGACATCAGATCTGCCGTTAGCTGCGTCGGTGGAAAGTAATCATATTCGATTGCATAGCCGGGCTGCATGATTACAGCGTTTTCAAACCCTGCAATTTTTCGAAGTGCTGAATACTGCACATCGAGCGGCAGCGAGGAACTAAATCCATTCAGATAGTATTCGTTTGTGTTCCAGCCATCGGGCTCGACAAAAAGCTGATGAAATTCTTTGCCTGCAAACCGGACAATTTTGTCTTCAATCGAAGGACAATAGCGCGGTCCAACACCATTTATGACTCCGGTAAACAACGGTGAAAACTCAAAACCCGTTCGCAGAATATCGTGAACCTGCTCCGAAGTGTAGGCCAGATAACAGCTTCGCTGCTTTGTAAGAGTCGGGGTGTCCGAAAATGAAAATTTCTCAGGGTTTTCATCCCCGGGTTGTTCTTTTAGGACGGAAAAATCAATGGTTCGGCCATCAATGCGCATGGGCGTTCCGGTTTTGAGCTTCTCGGTTTCAATTCCCAGCTCTTTCAAATTTTCACTCAGCCCAAGCGAAGGTTTTTCGCCAATGCGTCCGCCACTAACTGAAACTTTACCTATATATATTTTACCATTCAAAAATGTTCCGGCAGTAATGATAACAGCTTTTGCATTGATGGTCAACCCCAGACTCGTATCTACACCACAGACCTGATCGTTTTTTATCTGGATTGCAATCACATCGTCGCGCCAGAGGTAGAGCCCGGGCGTATTTTCAATAATATCGCGCCACTCGACGCTGAATTGCACACGGTCGTTTTGCGAACGGGGACTCCACATGGCTGGTCCTTTGGAGCGATTGAGCATGCGAAACTGGATCATGGATTTATCGGCCACAATGCCGGTAAAACCACCAAGAGCATCTATTTCTCTGACTATCTGTCCTTTAGCAATTCCACCAATAGAAGGATTGCACGACATGCGCGCAAAACCGGTCAGATCCTGGGTAATCAGAAGCACTTTCGAACCCAGTCTGGCTGCGGCTGTAGCTGCTTCGCAACCGGCATGGCCTCCGCCAACAACAATTATATCATAATCCTGAAAAATGTTCATTGTTTCACGTGGAACTCCTTGTATTTCCGAAGATACAGATCTTCTTGTTTGTGAATTTCTTCCTTTTTATCCTTCGTGTCATCTTCGAGTCCGCACAGATGAAGCATTCCGTGAACCGCATATCGCAAAACCTCTTCGCTGCCTGTTGATTTATTCGATTTTGCATTATCATCGGCCCGGTCGGCACTGATGAATATTTCGCCGCTGACAAATTTGCCCAGATTATATGGGAACGTGATCACATCGGTAAGCGTATGATGATTGAGGTGCTTCACATTCATTTCAAACAGCGCCTCATCCGAAACCACGTGGAACACAATGGGACCCTGTTTAAAACGAAAATCGGCGCAAATCAGCGTGCAAACACGGCTCAGTGCGTCGATATCTATATCTTTGACCCTGTTATCAGGATCATTCCAGTCAATGCCCTTTATTTTCATCCTCCTGTTTTATCGTTGCGCTTGTTTGTTGTCCAAACGCCGACATCCGGCTCTGGCTAATGCTTTGATTGACCGAAGCCACATTGAAATGTATTGAAATGCACCGACCATTATCGCTGAATTCAACTTTATCGCTTACGCTCTGAATAAGTTCAATTCCGCGCTGGTTCTCGCTGTGTTTGGTATTGATGAACAGAAGATGATCAAATCCTTCTCCCTGATCACTGACTTCGAAAATCAATTCTTTGTCGGTATATGAAAAATCGATGCTTATCTGTTTTGATGGGTCGTTATGATTTCCGTGAGTCAGCGCATTGTTGAATGCTTCGGTCAGCGCAACCATTATATTGGCAAAATATGAATCGTTGAGATAATATTTATCCGCCAGTGCCTCAACAAGTTTTTCAACCTTGTTCAGCTCCGATGAACTACTTTTGAGTTTGAGTGAGTCTGAATTGCCTTTCATTCCGCTTTTGTTTTGTACAGGTATTCGTTTACTTTTTGTTTGTAGTAGGGATTCAGATTTGGTGGGACCGTTTTCAGAATTTCCGAACTGTTTCTTTTCAGACTATTATACTTGAAAAACGTCATAGGGTTACCATTGTTGAAAATTTTTGCCTCCTCGCTCTGACGCTTCGGATCCTTTTCGCGTTCCATGTCCGCTTTTTCCGACTCCAACAATCGCGTTTCGATCTGCTTCTGCCTATCCATGGTTTCGGTATTCAACCTTTTATTGACAAGATCTTCTTCGGTCTTTTCCATATCATTAATGACCTTATTCAGGGCCGATCCGTTGCCTCCTTCGCTGTTGAGCTGCTGCTGATATTGCTGCATGGCCTTACGGATGGCTTCCTGCTGAGCGGCCATTTTGGCCAGCTGTTCGCTCATTCCGGGTTGACCGGGACCTGGTTTTTGTCCGCTTTCCATTTGTTTTTTGAGCGACTCCATCTGTTGGTTCAATTGCTCCTGCAGCTGACGCAAGGTTTTTGCGCTGGGTTTCTCTCCCTGACCTTTTCCGGGTTTATTTCCCGGTTTATTACCGGGCTTTTTGCATTGCGAACTGCTTCCCTGCCCCTGTTTCTGCTGATTGGCCTGCTGCTGCATCTGCTTCAATGCATCGCTCAGCAGCAAGGCGAGGTTATTCACACCCATCATCACATTTTGCTGCTCACGCGTTGCCGGAGCGACATAGCGACTGTTCAGATTTTCCAAAGCGTTTTTGCGCGCCTGACTTATTTTGGTCAATTCATCGGTAATAAAGGAATTAATCATAGGATTTCGCCTACCAAGTGCTGATAATGAGTCGTTTATGATTGAAAGACCTTCCTCAATACGTTTTTGCTTCCTGAGATTTTCAAAATATTTAGGATCAGCAATCCTTGTTACAGCGACGTTTCGCATAAGGTCTTCCTGCTGAAAGCTAATTGTGATAAGGTTTTCAAGTATTTCACGCACCAGCCCCATGTCTTCCTCGTTTTGCTCCTCACTGGCCTCCTCCATCATCTGTTCCATTTCCTCAGCCAGATCCTGCATTTGTTCGGCAGCTTCTTGCTGCGACTTCGACGCTTTATTTTGTTTTCCACTTTTGAGCTGGTCCGAAGCAGCCTTCATAGTACTGTCAATGGCGTCCAGCTTTTTGCTGAGCGAGTCCATCGGAAAGGGTTCCTCGAGTTCGCTGTTTTGCTTTATCATCGAATCAGCTTTTTGCTGAAGTTCGTCAAACATTTTATTCAGCTCTTCCTGGTTCTTCATTTTGTCTTGAGCAGATTCTTCGCTTTTCGAAAGGTCCTCTTGCTCCTTGCCCGACTCTTTCAAATCATTGGTGAGCGAAAGAATATCTTCCTCCACTTTTGAGCGCTTAAGCAACTCAATGGTTTGCTCCATGTTCTTCAGAATCTCATCATTTTTCTCGTTCAATTCCTCCAGGTGCGGACTTATGTTGGAATTGTTTTTCTCCAGCATCTCGGTCAGCTTTTCCAGCATTTCCCGGAACTCATCATCCATAATCTGGTTCAGAAGCTCATCTATCATCCGCTGTTTTTCGTACACCTGCTCGTTGAATTCATTCAGCTGTTCGCTCATTCGCAAACGTTCAGCATTCTGCTCGCCTGCCTTGTTCAGGTTTTCTTCCATCTGTTTTTCGCGGTCCAACAGCTCCCTCAGTTTTTCCTGGTCTTCCCAGTCGAGTTTCTTTTTCTGCGAATTCTTTTTTATAAACTCATCAAGTTCTTTCTGAAGTTTGGCGGCTTCCTCAAACATGTTTTCAAGACCCCCACTCACCTGCTCCGACTTTTCGCTGATCAGTTTTTCCATTTCCTCTTTGCCGGGCATTCGGAATGTGAAAACCTGACTTTTCGAGGATTTTGGTCCGGCATACGAGTCATTGTCAAACACCGTGAAAAAGTATTCTATCCGATCGCCGGGGCGAAGATCAAAAACGGAAAAGTCGAAAGCATTGTAAAACTCCTGTAGATTGTATTCACTGCTGATGGGAATATTGAATGAAGAATCTAGTATTCCTCCTTCAGCCGCATAAAATTTATAATCGAACTTCAACTTCGAAAGTCCATAATCGTCTGAAATCTTTCCCGAAAAATACCTCAACATAAACATGGTAGAATCGACTTCTTCCTTAACCGAAATGGTTGGGAATTCATCGGGAACTACCGCAAAACTAAATTCCAGGCTATCGGCCGCCTTTACATTATTGCGGAACGAGACTGCTTTGAGAATTACATTATTATCAAACAACCGTTCAAAAACAAAATTGCGTTCATCGCGCAGAACTTTTATCCGATTGTTCTCATCAAACACCTTCAAATCGTCTGCGTCCCGCGTCAGCACATGAAATCTTATAATTGTTCCACGTGGAACACTCAACGAATTGATATTGTTTATCACTTCGTTCTGCTTTCCGGTATAAGATGGATAAGAAATGTGAAGAGAGTAACTAACAATTGCCGGCATTTTGAAAACCGAAACTGTATAATCAGCCGACTTATATCCATCGGCATAAAAATGGAAATTCTGATCTTTTTTAACAGACTTAAATGTATATTGAAAAACATTCCTGTCGACCGGATTCATCCTGAACCGACGATCGCCATCTTCAAGAAAAACCTCTTCCGGAATTTCAGACCCTTCGAGTTGCATCAAAACCGTAAAGTCGCTATTCTGAGCAACCTCCATGTTTTCGTTCTGAATAACAAAATCAAATGGAGCCGGCTTCACATATTCGGTATTATAATGCGAAAGTCTTTCGAGTGGATTCAATAAAACATCGGGCATGGTGAATCCCATAATCAGCAAAAACAGAAAAGGAACTATTATTAAAGGTATCCTTCTAAAGGTGCGGCGGCGATCAATCGCTTCAAAAAAATGAAAGAATTTCACTTCGCCAAGCTTTTGCCTTATACTTGCAACAATTAAATCAACACTGGCTGTTGAGTATTTCCCCTCACTCAACTCAAGAATATTCAGAATCCGGTCGTTCACATCAGGAAAATGCTTGCCAATAACCAGCGCAAACTCCTGTCGCGATAATTGCTTTTTGATACCAAATAAAAGAAAAAGTGGCTGCAGCAACAAAGCTGAAAAAGATGCAAAAACAAGAATAATCAAACCCCAGAAGAGAAAAAAGCGGGTTCCGGTTTCAAACCAGAATGAATATTCAGCCAGGGAAAAAACGACCAGAATCAGAAAAATAGCAGCCACAAATAATGCCAGTCGCTGCCAGAAAATGTTCATATAATACTTTCGGGCAAAAAGCTTCAGTTCATTTTCGAGCCATTGAATCTGTTCCATCACATTGCTAATTTACGACTCTTGAGCCGATTTTGATACTGTCGGCCCTGAATGCCCCTGTTAAAACAAGCTTATCCGGGTAAAAATCGGGATTCAATAAATATTCCTCGGCATAAAATACACCGGTGAACGAAGCCAAAGAATCATATCGATTACACTTCAGACTCAGATAGTATTTCGAAAAATCAACATTATCGGTTAGAAAATAATTTTCTCCCATCTTCAGTTTTGATTGAAGTTTAAACTGCAATAACCCAATCGGACAATTTTCATTCATTCCCGGAATCATTTCGGAATAGATTAAACTATCGCCCTTTTTCCACAAATGCTCCGTTTCCCTGAAATCGATAAGTAAGGTATAATCCATCGTCTGCCCAACGCTGAAAACCTGAAAAATCCAGCCCACATCTTCGCCACGAATTGTTTCGAAACGAACAGAATCTCCTTTCACCTGCTCGTCGGTAAAAACACGCCCGGTGGAATCGGTAGGTTGCAAATCGATGTTCATCTTTACCGAAACCGGCAATCGCTTTGTGCTATCGGTTCTGTTCAGAATCACATTCAGAACAACCAGCAAAACCAAAAGTCCTGCAACTGATAAGAGCAAAATCTTCTGCCAGGGTTTGAGTCGGATCTTTTCCATTCTACAGCATTTCTTTGATACTTTCGCTCAGGCGACGGATACCTTCAACATTATCCTCCATAGTACTAAACGAAAAATTGAGTCGCATCGTATTATGGCCTGAATCATTACAATAGAAAGCATGACCAATTACAAAGGCCACATTCTTTTCAATTGCCTTCACGAACAGTTTTTCACTATCAATATGTTTTGGCATAGTAATCATAAGAAACAATCCGCCTTCGGGCTTTATCCATGTTACGCCGGCCGGCATGAATTTTTCAAGAGAATCGAGCATGCAATCTCGCTTTTCATGATACTTTTCAATTATAATTTTAAGGTTCTTTTCGTAATAACCTCTCTCAAAGTATTCGGCCACCGTCATTTGCAAAATAGCAGAACTGCACAAATCGGCAACCTGTTTGATCGTTACAAATTTTTCAATCCAGTAAGGATGAGCAATCACCCACCCCAGTCTGAAACCAGGCGAAAACACTTTTGAAAAAGTGCCGAGAGTGATCACCATATTCTGTGTATCGAGCTGCTGAAACATTGGCTGACTTTTGCCTTCGAAACGCAAATCGCGGTAAGGTGAATCCTCAATTATCGGAAGCTTGTATTTGTAGGCTACCTGTAAAATTTCCTTTCTTCGTTCTTCACCCATCGTCATGCCGGCAGGGTTCTGAAAGTCGGGAACGACATAAATGAATTTAGGTGTTTTTCCAGCTTTAATAGTCTTCTCAATGGCTTCGTCCAGCTTAAGATGACTCATGCCATCTGCATCCATTTCAACGCCGCAAAGCTCCGCGCCACTGGCCGAAAACGCATTCAAACCACCCAGATAGGACGGAAGTTCACAAAAAACAACGTCGCCCGGATTGACAAAAACACGTCCGCAGAAATCGAGTCCCTGTTGCGAAGAAGTTGTAATCAGCAAATTGTTCTCGGTAATACTGAGCCCTTCCTTTTCATTGTAGCGCTTCACCAGTTGAGCACGTAACCGATTATCTCCTTCTGTGGTTCCATACTGCAACGCTCTTCCGCCATCTTTTTCCAGAACTGAGTTCATGCATTCCTGAATATCTTTGAATGGAAAAAGCTTAGGGTCCGGCAGACCTCCGGCAAATGAAATAATATCAGGTTTCTGGGTAAGTTTCAGTAATTCCCTGATGATAGATTTTTTCATTTTGCCAACATTGGCCGACCACAAATGATCAAAATTCATGTCCATTATAATGTGTTTTTAAAGTCTGTGTAGTATCGAAATTTCGCTATCATTCAAAAACCGAAAGGTTCCTCTTGGCAGGTTTTTCTTTGTAAGCGGACCATACATGGTACGATCAAGCTTAATCACATCGTAACCTAATTGTTCAAAAATGCGCTTCACCACATGGTATTTCCCATTATGCAACTCAATCCCAACCAGATTTTTTTTGTCTGGCTCAGGCCAGGCAATGCCATCAATCGGAATAAAATCGTCTTCGATGGTAACACCCTTTGAAATTGCATCCATATCTTCTCTGGTAATGTTTTTATCGAGGGTGGCCTCATACACCTTAATTATTTTGTGCGAAGGATGCATCAGTTTTTTTGCCATGTCACCATCATTGGTAAGAAGAATCAGACCTGTTGTGTTTCGATCGAGTCTGCCTACAGGATACACGCGCTCACGACAGGCATCTTTTACAATATCCATCACCGTAGCACGTCCCGAAGGATCGTCGGTTGTTGTGATGGTGTCTTTTGGTTTGTTGAGCAAAATATAAACTTTCTTCTCTGACTTGAGTTCTCGTCCATCCACGGTTACCTTGTCTCCCGGTTTAACTTTATAACCCATGGTAATAATTACCTCTCCGTTCACTTTCACCACTCCGGTCGAAATTAATACATCAGCTTCGCGACGCGAACATATGCCGCTGTTCGAAATAAATTTATTCAGACGGGTATCTTCCCCACCCTTTTTTGACGGAACATCTTTTTTGCTGCTGTAAGATTTTTCAAACGATTTTGTCGGTCTGAATTCTCCGTCGCGATTCGTCGTTTTACGTGAAATATCCCGGGAATTTCCCCGACGATTTTCGTCTGTTGAATTCTCGGACGGCTTAAACCGACGCGCTGGTCTATCGGAACCTGCATCTGGCCTTGGTTTGCGAGGATTATCGGAATAACGTCCTTTTTGAGGTTTATCGTCCGAAAACCGTCCGGTTTTTTTTCTAAGCACTGGTTTTTCATTTCCTGTTCCAGATTCTGCTTTTTCAGTCCGATTTCGGTCACGGCTAAAAGCCGGTTTATCATCTTTCGAAAATCTTTTTACAGGCCGCGAAGTTTTACGATCACTTTCTGCTCCAGATTCTGCTTTTTCAGTCCGATTTCGGTCACGACTAAACGCCGGTTTATCATCTTTTGAAAATCTTTTTACAGGCCGCGAAGTTTTACGGTCGCTGCTATGCTGTTTGGGAGATTTTTCTCTGCTGTTTTTGTCTTTTCTTTTTTCCATAATTAAATAGTCATTACAAACTTAAGGATTTTTGGTGAATCAACCTGATTAATAACAGAAAAGCCGCTCCGGAGATCCGAAGCGGCATTTTCCAAAATAAAAAATCATTATATCAGGTTCAGGCGGCTGAAAAGTTCTTTGCGATACAAACCACCGATTGGAATAACTTTCATTTTGCCTTCGATTACGAGATCGGGATACTTAATCGAGAAAATCTTATCCAGACGTACAATGTATGAACGGTGAACACGTACAAAATCCTTTTCAGGAAGTATGCGCATCATTTCCTTCATGGTTGTATGCGTGGTGTAGATGTTGTCGGCGGTATTGATGACTACATAATCTTTCAATGCTTCAACAAAATAGATTTCCTTGAAATTAACTTTGTTCAGACGATAGTCGGCACGAACAAAAATACTTTCTTTATCATCTTTATTCAGAGCGATTGAATGCAAAAGATTGCGCTCTTTTTTCAGTTCCATGTCGCTCTGGTGCTTATTCAGCGCCATTTCGATGGTCGTGTGCAATTCTTTTTCCTTGAAAGGCTTAATAATGTAGCCATAAGGAATTGCTGATTTTGCTTTTTCAATGGTTGTTTCGTCAGCATAAGCAGTCAGGAAAACCACAGGAATATCATAGCGTTCACGTATGATTTCAGCAGCCTGAATTCCGCTCATGTCGCCCTTAAGCATGATGTCCATGAGAACAAGACCCGGCATGTTTTTTTCGACTTCGGCCAGTGCTTTTTCACCAGAGGAAACTACGGCGGCAACCTGATAACCGATATTGTTCAGAATGTTCTGAATGTCTTTGGCAACAATGGTTTCATCCTCGACAATGACAATTTTAATTTTGCTCATATTAGTTTATTTTTGACAGTTTAACAATCAGTTGAAGTTCAGCTTTCTCAAAATGACATTCCATGTATCCATCCATCTGTTCAAGTAAATCGGTCAGTGAAACCTTCTCGGCAGAATGTTCAAATTTCTGTTCGAGCAGACCAGCCAGTTCATCATGAAAACGGACAGTAAACATTAAATTGGTTTTATTCTGCCATTTTAATGATACAAAGTTACAAAAATTATCGCTTAATTTGTCGACCAATTGAAATAAGATTGTTAATATTTCGTTGAAAATCAGTCCAATAGGCACTGCATCATTAAGATCAACTACTACATCCCTCAGTTTTGTTTTAAAGACAATCTTCTCAAGCGTATATGCAGAGCCATTTTCGCGTATAAAATTCTGATATATTTTCTTCAGGTAGTCGACCAACATTATAGAGTTGTAATTTTCAGCATCCATGTAAAAATCATTTACAATTGCCATCGATACAAGCCTGTTTTTGACTGCGCTGATTGCCTTTATTGATGCGGGGTCTGATATATTTGTAGTACACCGGTTCAACATACTTGAAATGATCTGATAGTTGTTTTTAACACGATGATGTACTTCGTTTATTAATATTTTGTTTTCGTCGATTGTTTTCTTAAGCTTATTCTCGATATCTATTCTTCTGGCTATTTCGGCCTTTAATTTCTTATTGTGAGCCTCCAGCAGCTGTTTTTTCAGCCTTTCTTCCATCAAAAGCTTTTCTGTCGAATTGTTTCGGAAAACGATCTGAAAAGCCTGTTTTCCCTGATAATCGATCAGGATTGGCTTGGTGATAATCGAAATGGGTTTCTTTGTATCGGCCGGCGTAATCATGTATTCCATATATTCAACTTCGCCTCCGCTCTGCACCTGGAGCAACCGTTCATTAATCGATGCAAGATCTTCCTTCCTCAAAACATTTTTAAGTTGAACTTCGCTGCTTTTTTTGAACCCGAGAATCCGCAAAGCTTCGGGGTTGGCATAATATAGCTTGTTGAAATCGCGGATCATAATGCCATTTGGCGATGTTTCAACAATAACCTTATGCTTTTTGTAGCTTGCTTCCAGCGCATTTTTAGCTTTTTCCCTATCAGTTACATCAACAAAAGATACAATGTGATGGGCCTTATTTGCCTTGTTGTGTTTGCGGCTGGAAACATCGACAAACAATTTTCCAATCTGCACACAACATGTGTGTTTTTCGGTTTCATTGAATTTCAAATCACTAAACAATTCACTCCCTATATATTCGCATATATCATCGGTCACATTCAAGCCGGCCCGCTTAATAAGTTGAATAAAAGGGCTATTCCTGAAGACAATTTTGCCCTGAGTGTTTGCCAGCAATACTGCAACCGGCATTTCATCAATCACTTCCTGCAATTCCTGCTGATTATCGATAAGCTTTTGCAACGCCTGTTTCTCAGCAGTGATATCACTAACAAGTGCAACAATAAAGGATTCATAAGGAATCACTCTGAAACGGTAATAACGCTGCTTTTCATTGATTTCAAGCGCGTATTCAAACACAGCCTTTTTGCCTGTTTTTCTACAATTTTTCAGAGTGTCTACCGAAAGCTTCTTCAAGCTGGCCGGAGCAATTGAATCTTCAATTTTTTTGCCTACGCCCAGATTAAACAACCTGATCAAATCTACATCGCCCGAAACATTAATATCGATGATAATAAACCGGCTGTTGAAAAAAACTGTTGCTTCCGGAAATGCATCTGCAGAAGAATTTAATGAGATTTCACTGTTAATATTTCCAGCTTTATTCAGGTGTTTAGAATGGTTGAAAAGAAATATTATTTTTTTACCCTTGCCGGCGTGTCTCACCTGAAACAAGAAATACTTAAGCTTGCCCGATTTATTCTTCAATGCAATAAAATCAGAAATACCTGAGTTTTTTTTATTTAAAAATTCAGAAGACTTGATTACTCCAAAACTGTTTTTTGAGGCGGAAATACTTATATCGGTTATTTTCTTTTTTCCCAACAATTCTATTTCTGAATAGTTCAATTCATTCAGAAAGGCTTCATTTGCGTCACAAATTACATTGTCCTCGTTCAGGACAATATAAGGGAATGAATATTCCGCAAAATATTCGCTTATTTTATTTATGTCAACACTAGATGGTAATTTCCCCATTATCCTCCCGGTTTCTTGCTAAATTAGCTACTGAAGGAGTAAGAAACAAACAAATTATTCTTCAGTAATCGGATCAATTTCGGGTTTTATAATCACATTATCATATTTTATCTCTATTCCATTTCGATACGTAATGTTTATAATTAAAGAACCGTCGGGAGCAAATATTCTCCAGTCTCCTTCGCGCAAACCACTGATATACAAACCTTCCATTTTTTTTGTTCCGTCCTGAAAATACCAGGTATGACGGCCTTCAGGAACTCCATCGGTGTATTTACCTTTAAAAATAAGCTGTCCGTCTGATTTCGACCTTTGTTCCCACCAGTCAACCTGCACACCGTCCTGATATTTGCCTTTTTCAATAACATCCCCTATGGCATAATACCATTCGCCTGTTTCAAAACCTTCGGAAAACATTCCTTTTACTATAACTTCCCCACTGTCGCTGTATTCAATGAATTCTTCCTCTGGATCGCCATTGCTGTAATATTCCTGCCGTAAAATATTTCCGCTTTCGTAATAATAACTCCATTCACCATCAGGAATTCCTTTACTCGTAAATGAGCCTTTCTGCTCGACTTTTCCGTTTTTATGGTAGAATGTCCAGTTTCCAGTGCGTTCGCTGTTTCTGTACGTTCCTACGGCCATAATTTCACCGGTTTCGTGATACTCTTTCCAGGGTCCTTGCTTTTTTCCGGCAGCATCAATAATTCCTTCTCCCAATATAATTCCCTCACTGAAAACATATCCTTTCACAATATTGCCAATACTGTCGAATTCACGCCGTATTCCATCAGGTTTGTTTTTAAAATAACTTCCTTCAATTTTTACTCTGCCATCGGAAAAATAATCGCGGCGGATTTCATATTCCTTAAGCTCTTCGGCAAACAGAGCGGGCTCGTCGTTAATAAATTTTTCAATGCTGAGCAACGTACCGGTTGAATCATATTTTTTTAAATACCCATTCTTTTTATCGTTCAAATAGGTAACTTCCTGCTGCACTTTTCCATTTGAATAAAAATCTTTCCACAAACCCTGTTTCAATCCATTTGGATCTTTTCTGTTGATGTGTTCACGGCTAAGTAATATTCCCTTCCGGTATTCTGTAATCAGTATAACAACGCTGTCTCTATTAAACTCAAATGCAATTCCATCTTCAAGTCCAGCTTTAAAAGGAATAACTTTTTTTAATTTTCCTTCGCTGAAATAAACTTTTGAAAACTGTTCCCTGACATCATTTATAAAAAAATCTTCAATAATATCATCCTTATAAAACGTGCGTCTGATACCATTTTTCAAACCTGCATCGTAATAAATTTCCTGCGTTATTTTTCCTTCTTCCGAATAAAATTTCCAAAGGCTGTCAAGCAAAAAATTCTTTCTGTTTCCTTCTGCTTTCAACACTCCGGTTTCATAATAAGCTTTCCAGTATCCATCGGGTTTTCCATTTTTCAAAAAACCTTCTGATGAAATTTTTCCATTCGAATAAGTGTATTTCACAGGCACAAGCACTGTGTCAACCTGCGCTGACAATACAAAAACAGAAAAAAACAATATAGAAAACAAAACAATTTTATTCATATCAGCTCATTTCTAGCATTCGCTTCAAAGGTATCAAAGCCTTTCGGATCACATCATCAGATAACGTAATTTCATTGGTTTCATTTTGCAGCACTTCCTCAATTTTTTCAATGGTATTGAGTTTCATAAATTCACAATCATTGCAATTGCAGGTTTTATCGGCAGGTACAACAATAAACTCTTTATCGGGGCTGAATTTTTTCATCTGATGAATAATTCCACCTTCAGTAGCTACTAAATATTTATTGTGACCATCACTTTTTGTGAAATTCAGCAATGCTTGTGTAGATCCAATAAAATCAGCCATTTCAAGAATAACGCTTTGACATTCGGGATGAGCAATTAACGGAACATCGGGATTATTAATTTTTAGTTGAATCACATTTTCTGCGCGCAACTGATTATGCACATGACAGCTTCCATCCCACAATATCATATCGCGGCCTGTCATTGAATTGATATAAGCTCCCAGATTTTTGTCGGGTGCAAAAATAATTTTTTGATCAGCTGGCAACTGATTCACAATTTTCAATGCATTGGTAGAAGTTACAATTATATCAGAAAGTGTTTTAACGGCAGCAGAGCAATTAACATAGCTCAGCACCATATGATCCGGATAATTTTTAATAAATTCCTCAAAAGGTCCAGCCGGGCAGGAGTCGGCCAGGGAACAGCCCGCATTCATATCCGGAATCAGAACTTTTTTTGACGGATTCAGTATCTTAGCGGTCTCAGCCATAAAATGAACACCGGCAAAAACAATAATGTCGGCATTGGTTTTTTCGGCTTGTTGCGCCAATGCGAGACTGTCGCCCACAAAATCAGCAATATCCTGAATTTCGGGAATCTGATAGTAATGAGCCAGTATCACTGCATTTTTTTTCTTTCGCAGTTCGTTTATATTATTCTTCTTGTTTTTCATTTAGAAAAAAATCAAATTACAATCTTAATAATAAGCACTGTGAATTGGTTGAAAAAAGTAATTTTTGAAATTAGGAAAAACCGTTTTCAAAGTTTTGTCAACAAAACAGCGCGTCTTATTAACTGCAAAAATAACTGTTTTTGTGGTAAAAGTCAATGTTATCAACAATGTGTTAATTACTGTTGTTGTTGAAAGTTTACAAATCATCAACACTGCAACCTTTGTTAATAAAACGGTGAGGAGCTGTTATAATTCCCTGAAAATATTTTTTGGTAAGTTGATAAGTGCAGCGGTATATACGAATGAATAACAAAACAAAATTTATTTATTGAGACTTTTTAACAGACTAATTGAATTTTGTTGATAACCTGGTTAAGTGTTTCTTTATTAAGGCTTCAATAGTAAAACAGGCATCTTTAGCCGCATAGGATAGTAAAAGGAAATAGGGCTAAGGTGTTGTTTTATAATAATTTTGAAGCTTTTAACATGCCTTACGAATTTTGTTGATATTTTTGCAGTAAACTTAGAATTCATGAAAGTACAACAAATTGTCATTGCGTCCGACCATGCAGGATATAAACTTAAGAAAAGCATCATCAAGCATTTTTCCAAAAGTATATATTTCAACGATATGGGCACGCATTCAGCTGAAAGTGTCGATTATCCCGATTTTGCCCATAAGGCCTGTATTGCGGTCACACGCGGTGATGTAAAAAAAGGCATTCTTATCTGTGGAACTGGCAATGGTATGACAATGGCTGCCAACAAACATCAGATGGTGCGTTGCGCATTGGCCTGGAATGTTGAAATAGCTCAGCTGGCGCGTCAGCACAACGATGCAAACATGTTGTCGTTGCCGGCCCGTTTCATTAGCGAAAAAGAAGCATTTGATATTGTTGAGGCCTTTATGGTAACGGAATTTGAAGGTGGCCGCCACGAAAACAGAGTCAAAAAAATAGCTGAATATTGATTGTCATTCGCATAATTTCTTAATTTCGCAAAGACGGCATTTTTGTACTCTAAATTTTCAGTAATTTATTTATTACATGAGCAGCAGCGGTTTTAGTATTTTTAGGAACAGTATCTCGGAAAAGCTTTCAGATACTGTGCTGCAGCAAGCCATGAAAAAGAATACTGAAAACTATGAGCAAAAATTTGGCGATGGTATTGCGCAATTCAATGATTTTGAAGGCTGTCGCGAACGACTTTCCTACCTGAAAAAAAGGGCGCTGAATAATCTGGACAAATATCTCCTTGAATTTGAAAGTAAGTTTATCCGAAATGGAGGGACTGTTTACTGGGCCGATACAGTTGATGATGTTGCCCGCATTTTAGCTGAAATTCTTCCTGAAAATCGTGGTGTTATAGTGAAATCGAAATCCATGACGGGGGAGGAAATAGGATTTGATAATGTGGCCAAGGAAAGAGGCGACGAGGTTGTTGAAACAGATCTGGGCGAATTTATTGTACAACAGATGGGTCAGAAGCCTTCTCATATTACGGCTCCGGCTATTCATTTGTCGAAAGTGCAGATTGCTGAATTTTTCAACACACGTTTCGGTTCTGATAAAAATGCCAGTGCTGAAGAAATCACAGATTTTGTAAGAAAGCTGCTTCGAACAAAGTTCACTGAGTCATCTGTTGGTGTTACAGGCGCCAATTTTATCATTGCTGACACAGGTTCTGTGGCCATTACCGAAAATGAAGGAAATGCGTCACTTGCAACTTCATGGCCCCGCAAACACATTGTTATTGCAGGCATCGAAAAGGTAATTCCTTCAGTCAGGGATTTGTACCTTTTCTGGCCTATGCTTGCTTCGCATGCTACCGGTCAGAAAATTTCAGTTTACAATCATATAATTTCAGGACCCGCCCGCAGCGCGGAACTCGATGGCCCCGGTGAAATGGCGGTCATACTTGTTAATAATAAACGGCATGTTTTGCTTGAAGATCTTTTTCTGCGTGAATCGCTTCAGTGTATTCGCTGCGGAGCCTGTCTGACGGTATGTCCGGTGTTTTGCAAACTGTCGGGACATGCGTGGCCTTCGGTTTACAGCGGTCCGATTGGATCGGTAATTCATCCGCATATTGGCGATGAAGCGAATAATTTTCACTTGTCATTTGCCTCTACATTATGCGGAAAATGCACTCAACGTTGTCCTGTAAAAATTCCGGTACACAATCTTTTGGTTTATAACCGCCACCTGGCTGTAGAGCGAAAACTGATTCCTGCTGCCGAAGGACGATTGATGCGCATGATTGTAAAGCGCCTAAAGTCGAGAAAAAGCATGGACTTGTGGAGTGCAAAAATCAAAGGACTTGTATTTAGAATAATACTCCGGAAATCGTGGATGCGCCACAAAGCTCCTTTGCAGTTTGCCGAAAAGAGCTTTAACACCTTGATGACGGAAAAGAAAAAGGGAAGTAGTTAGGGCCAGCTGAAAAAGTCTGAGGTGCGTCAGCTTCGAGACGACAAGACGAAGATGTATAATAATACTTCGAGTCGCAGGCAACGAAGAAGATGGCGTGTATCAGACTAACAGACACTTGCAGTGCAGCGTTTTATCAGAAGAATTAGTTCAAATATTCGCATCAGTATTTTAGCGCTTGCTGTGATGCTGCTGAAATGCAAGGATTTTTGATGATACTAATAAAATTGCTTGCATTTGAAATCCTGTTTTACATGAATATATTGCTGTTGCTGAAAGTGTTGTGTGTTTTTCAGCAGGCCCTAGTTAATCTCTGCTTATTTTGTGTATCGTCGTAAAATATCAATCACCTTGGACACATAAGAATGTCCAAACAGATTTACATGGACGAGCAGGGGATAAAGGTTAAAAATATCGGTTCGCTGTCGCCAGCCCGACTCCATTGGATAGGCCTCATTGTAATTGGCATAGAAGTCATTGGGAAAGCCGCCGAAAAGCGTGGTCATAGCAATATCTGATTCGCGATGTCCGAAATAGCATGAAGGATCAAAAATGGCAGCTCTACCTCCGGGTCCCGACATATAATTGCCAGCCCATAGATCACCGTGAATCAGAGCAGGCTTTTCAGCGGGAATAAGTTCTGGCAGCTTTTTGCAAAATGCATCAAGACTGTCTTGCAGATTGGGATTGAGAAAGCCGTTTTTTATCGCCATGTCAAACTGAACCTTAAGTCTTTCCTCAATAAAAAATTTAATCCAGCTTGAATGAAAACTGTTGCTTTGACGCAGCGATCCAATGTAATTGTTGAATTTGAGCCCGAATTGTTTAGAGGTATTGCGATGCAATAACGCCAGTCTAAAACCGAAATTTCGCCAGAAATTCTGTTCCGGTATGTCAGTTTCAAGAAATTGCATAAGCAGAAAACTTGTTCCACCACTGTCTGTATCACATAAAATGGGCTCAGGAATTACAAGCTGTGTGTGGGCAGAGGCCAGCAGCTCCAATCCTTTTTTTTCTGATTCAAACATACCCGGATATCGGTTTGCAGGATTGAATTTGACAAAAAACTTCCCTGCCGATGTGTTTATTTCCATAGCAGCACTGATATTACCCCCGCCAACCTGACGGGATGAGTGAATTGTCAGTTCCGGATAATAATAATATAGTTTTTGCGCTATTGCAACAGCAAGTGCCTTCATATACAGGATTGTGAAATATATGAAAGCACAAATATAATTAACTTACCTTTGCATTGCAAAAAATATGTATATGAAGTCTCTCACCCTACTCGCCGCATTACTGTTGTCTTCGTTTCTGATGGCTCAGAACACAGAAAAATCAAACTCTTCCAAACACATTCAGATAACGGCTCCTGCCAATCCAAAAGGATTTCCAATCTGGGAAAGCTTCGAAGATCTGCTCATGCCTCCAACCGGCTGGCAGCTCCTGCAGGGCCCCACTCCCCAAACATGGGACACCTCTTCTTTTGATCCGGCCTGGGGTATTGGCTATGTTAAGTGTCTTTATGATGAGTCTCTTTCCGGAGTTCAGAATGAATATCTGATTACCAGAGTTATGGACCTGAGTACTTTTTCCAATGTTTCGGTCGCTTTCTATTTCCAGTTTTCGAAATATTGGGGAATTTCTCCAAACGATAATTATGATCTGCTTTTGCTGGCCAGCACGGATAGTGCCCAGACTTTTCCGGATACCCTCTGGAGCGAAATGAGCACCGATACTGCCACCTGGAACAGCTTTGAATGGGTTCACGCATCGGTTGATCTTTCAGCTTATATTGATCAGGAAAAATTTGCGCTGGCATTTGTTTATAGCGGGTATGACGGTGCCGAAGCTGCGCTTGATATGGTTGCTGTTGAAACTGTAGGTGGATTTACCGAAAATAGTCTTTCACTCAAAGCCTTTCCGAATCCTGCCGACGGCGTTCTCAATATTGAATCCGCAAGCGATGGTGATTTGACAATGTCAGACCTGCAGGGTAGGGTAGTGCTGCAGAAATATTTTAGAGGAAACGAAACCATTGATGTCTCGGCGCTCGAGCCGGGAAAATATTTTGTCACACTGCGGGCAGAAAACGCTATAAGTCATATTCCGGTAGTTGTTGCCCGATAGACGAATGGTTTAAAATATTCAATCAGCCCGCATTTGACGGGCTTTTTTTATGCCGCCAGAATTACCCGATTGAATGGTTCAAACGCATTGAGGGGTCATTACAGCGGTTGGCGTTTATTAAAATTATGTACTTTTGAACAAACATCACCGCATGAAACGAATTGTAATTGTTTTCCTTGTTTTGCCATTGCTGCTCTCAGCACAGATAAAAACCGATGCTGTTACGCGCAGTAAAATGATTGATGATAAAAAAGGCACCGATGTATCATGGCGTAAAATCAACGGTCAGGAATATTTTCCAATGCTCGCAAAAGTTAGCAGCAATTATAGCCCCGGGCTACTACCAGAGGGGATACTGCAGGGTTCTCTTGCAGGAAATATTGTTTCGCTTTATGTCAGAAAAGACTTGTTGAATTCAAAGCTTATTATTCCCGGAGTCGAATACGCCGAATGGGCGCGTCCGGTAGTGCCAATGCTCGACAAAGCATTGCCCGATGCCCGGGTAGATAGTGTTCACATGGGCTTCAATCTGCCTCAGCCTTTTACCGGAAAAGATGTGCTCATCGGTATTACCGACTGGGGATTTGATTATACCAATCCGAATTTTTACGATACATCATTGCAACATACGCGCATTGCTGCCACCTGGGATCAGTGGAAAACATCGGGTCCGGCACCAACAGGATTTTTATATGGAACTGAATTCGAAGGTGAATCGGAAATCCTCGCTGCTCAATGCGACACTTCAAATGTATATGGATATGCTTATCACGGAAGTCATGTAGCCGGCATTGCAGGCGGAAGTGGCGCAGGAACGGTGTATCGCGGTGTTGCATTCGAAGCCAATTACTTATTTACCACTTTTCTGGTCGATGCTGCTGCAGTGCTCGATGCTTACAACTGGATGCATCAGTATTCAGTCAGTGTCGGAAAACGGCTTGTGATCAATCAAAGCTGGGGTTTGTATTATATTGGTAATATGGATGGAACTTCGCTGATCAGTCAGGCCATTGATTCTCTTTCGGCGCTGGGAGTGGTGTTTGTCTCCAGTGCAGGCAATAACGGCGATGCCGATTTTCACCTGATGTATGATGCTTCGGTGTCAGATACACTGAAAACTCAGGTAAAATTTGATAGTTACTCCTCATATTCGCAAATGTATGGTCAGTGCCTGACTTTGCATGGAACGCCCGCAAACAGCTTTGAAGCCCGCATTCAGGTGCTGAATTCATCAGGCGTACTGCTTGCTGAAACACCATTTTATCTGACGGATACGCTGGATTCATATATCGATGACACCTTGTTTGCCGGCACCGACACAGTGTTGTACAATGTAATGGCAGATTCTGCCAATGCGTTGAACCAGCGTCCGTTTATGCAGATTCGAGTCGCAAGCCGCAATTCAGCTAATAGAGTCATTCTTCAGATTCATGCTGATTCAGGAGTTGTGCACGCGTGGAATCTGATAGAACTGAACAACGGAGTAGGGAATTGGGGTTCCGATTTTCTGGCTCCCTATGTGGGTTACACGGCAGGTGATCCGTATTATGGTATTGGAGAACCTGCATGCGCACAGTCTTGCATTGCTGTAGCAGCGCACAATTCAGAATTTTTTCATCCAACTACAGGCGCAATATTGGGTGGAAACATGGCCTATTTTTCCAGCTACGGTCCATTGATTGACGGAACAATAAAACCCGAAATCTGTGCTCCGGGTTACGGTGTATGCTCTTCCGTTTCTTCTTTTACAACCACTTCTTTTACAACGGTTGTTGCTTCTGTAACTTTTGGTCCAAGAACCTATAAATTTATTCGTTTGAGCGGAACATCCATGTCGTCGCCCATGGTGACCGGAGTTGTAGCATTGATGCTCGATGCAGACTCAACCCTGACTGCTGCTGAAATAAAAACCATTTTGCAGGAAACAGCACGCGAGGACAACCTTACAGGCGATCTTTCCGAAACAGGTGACACGCGCTGGGGCTGGGGAAAAGTAAATGCGTTGCATGCTATTTACCGCGTTCTGGGTGTTGAAGGATTGACCGAAAATGTTTCGGACGAAAAAGTTTTACTCTATCCGAATCCCGCTTCTGATCAGGTTTGTATATTGGCTGTTGATGGCAATGTGAAAAAGGAAATAGATATTTATTCTCTTGATGGAAGACTGATAAAAACTGAAAAACTCAATGAAAACAATATGTTCAGCGTTTCGGGTTTGCCCGAAGGAATGTATTTTGTCCGGTTTGTGCTCGACGGAAAGCCGCTTTCAATGAAGATTTTGGTGAATGACTAATTTTTAAAAAAGAAGTCAGTTGTGAGTAGAATTTTCACTTATAACTTATTACTGGCCACTGAGTACTAAAAAAAAGTTTATGTATGAATAAAAAAGTATTTATAATTTCTTCAAGTCCGCGCAAAAATGGCAATTCGGATATGCTATGTGATGAATTTCTGAAAGGCGCGCTGGAAGTTGGACACAAAGCAAAAAAGGTTTTGTTGCACGACAAAAAAATAAAATATTGCAAGGCCTGCGATGTGTGCCAGAAGGGCAAACCTTGTGTGATAGACGATGACATGGAAAAAATTCTGCAGAAAATGATTGATGCCGACGTGATTGTGCTGGCAACACCAGTGTATTTCTACACCATGTGCGCGCAGCTAAAAACGCTCATAGACCGCACTTATGCACGTTATACAGAAATCAAGGAAAAAGACTTTTATTTTATTCTTACTGCAGCCGACGAAGAAAAAAAGAATATTGAACGCGCGATCGAGAGTTTGCGGGCTTTTACTTTTTGTCTCACAGGGGCTAAAGAAAAAGTAACAATATGCGCAACAGGTCTTTGGAAAAAAGGCGAGGCGAAGGATAGCAAGTACTTGAAAGTGGCGTTTGATGCTGGATTAAAAGTCTAAATATCGATTGGCTTTTTCAAATACAGCGATCAAATTTGATGCAGACAATATAACAAGCTGTAACAAAATTTGCAGCATAAACGTCTTTACTTCATATATTTTCTGTTATGAATTCAATCAATTTTTTTGGATTTCGGATAATTTTTATGATTTTTCTTGTGGTAAGTGCAACAACTTTGTTTTCGCAGTCACAAACAAATCAGAAAGACTCGCTTATCTGGGGAGCCGAATACGACTTTATGGCGCCCCGGATTGGGCAGTGGTACGATCTGAACATTGATGGCTATGTGGCGCACGGAAGAATTAAACATTCATTAATGTTTGCGCATATCAGCATTAAAGATATACACTTAACTGACGAGTCTTTTTCGAAAGACAATCTGAATGCGTTTGGTTATCGGGGTGAAGTATTTTCACACAGAGAGCTGAAGAGATGGAGTACTGGTGTTCTTCTGTTGTATTCGATGCACAAGGTTGAAACTTCTGCTAGTCATCATCAGGGCCGCTTTGGAACTTTGTTTGTCGGAGTACCCATCGGATATACCTGGGTAATTTGGAAACATTTGACAATAAATCCAGGCATCAGTGTTTTGTATCCACTGACTAACCGAACAATTACTATTGGAACTGAGCAAGTAAATCAGGCCCCATGGGGTCTTGAGCCGGGACTACGCATTGGCTACCGGTTTTAAACTGACTACCGGAGAAATTTCAAAGTGGCAGAAGAAGCGTTCTATTCTTCCTGATCCTGCAATTCTTCTTCATTTTCCGCGCTTTCAGTTTCAGGTGTTCCTTTTTCTTTCAACGCTCTGGTCTCGCAGAATTTGCACAGCTCGGTGATGTTTTTCAATTCTCTGGCCTTGTAAACAGGTCCTTCAAAAATTTCTGTCGTAACGTCTTTGTTGATTGAATGACAGTCATTATAGATGTGATATTTTGTTCCGGATTTTGTCCAGTAAACAATATTTTGTCCGGTTAACTCTTCAACCCTTGATGTTTGCTCAGTATACTCTTCAACAGAGGGTGGATTGAAATCGTATCCGATCAATCCGGCTATAACCAGCGCAATACCTGCAATGGCGCCAAGTATGGTCTTTTGTTTTCCATCGATATTTTTACTGGTGAGAATAAAAATTATGAGCGGAAGAAAAGCAATTACAGCCACAACGAGCCCCAGCTGGCTTTGCATAAAAAACCTGAATTTATTTTTCTTCGAGGCCGGATCCAATCGGTTGGACTTTTTCCAGAGAATCGAACCCACAATGGCCAACGCCAGGTCAACAACAATAAGGATGATGATCCAGGTCATGTTGACCGGCTGTTTGAACAAAAATGTGATGGCTCCGATTTGTGCACCAATAGCAAGAATCCACAAAATGGCAGCAATAACTCTCAGACGCGTTGCCCGGCCTTTGTTTTCGGCAGTAGGAACAAACATTGGGGTTTCATTGCCCGCTTCAGATTTGTCATCATCAATTTTCACTATTTTTTTATTTGTTGCCATGATGAATGATTTTTTATGATTTAATTTTCTGATGCTTAGTAACAAAGATAATTATTTTTTCGAAAATCTTTTTCAGAACTGTTAATTCCAAATTGCATGGTTTATTATATATATAACCTCGCTTTTGTTTGCAAAAACAGGGTCGACGCATTAAACTCCACAAAAATCTGCAGGAATCGTAGGTACACAGAGGTATCACAGAGTATTCACAGAGTGACAAAATAGCAAAAGCCGGTTAACAGTGTACACAACGAGTTGTGTAAATCAATTACAGCACATCGAATTCTGAAAGCGCGCTTTCAGATTCACTTTGCTGTAATTGATACCAGCTTTTGCCGCGTAAAATCTACTCTGTGTGACTCCGTGTGTACTCCTTCAAACTCTGTGTAACAAAGGTTATAGAGGCATGACATTGTACGCTTGAAGTCGGCGTCGGATGCATTAATCAGAAGTATATACAGGCATTTCAATGCGTTAGCCCTGGCTGCAAAAACTCAACCAGCATGTATTTCCCGTTAATATCGTATTTTTGACCTTTCAAAATTCCAATGAAATTCTCCATTAAACATAAAAGCGGAAAAGCGCGGGCGGGCGTATTGTCAACAGACCATGGTGATATTCTGACTCCGATATTCATGCCGGTTGGCACACTGGGAGCGGTAAAAGGCGTTACCTTCGATGTTCTTCAAAACGACATTAATGCACAGATTATTCTGGGCAACACCTATCATTTATATCTCAGGCCCGGAGCCGAAATTCTGAAACAGGCCGGCGGTCTGCACGGCTTCAATGGCTGGAAACGTCCGATATTGACCGACAGCGGAGGATATCAGGTGTATTCGCTTTCGAAGATTCGCAAGATCACCGAAGAGGGAGTCGTTTTTCAATCGCATATCGATGGAAGTAAGCACAAGTTCACTCCTGAAAATGTAATGGACATGCAGCGGATCATCGGTGCCGACATCATGATGGCGTTTGATGAATGTACACCTTATCCAGCCGAGCGGGATTATGCGCATAAAAGCATGCTGTTGACACATAAGTGGCTCGAACGATGCTACACTCATTTTCATAAAACAAAGCCGCTCTACGGTCACGAACAGGGCCTTTTTCCGATTGTACAGGGCAGCGTGTATGAAGACCTGCGCGAACAGTCGGCAAAATTCATCAGTCAGTTCGACAGCCCGGGCTATGCGATTGGCGGCCTGAGTGTTGGTGAGCCAACAGAAATGATGTATAAAATTACGGAGCAGGTTTGCGACATACTACCACACGATAAGCCGCGTTATCTGATGGGTGTGGGCACACCGGCGAACATCATCCGCGGAATTGCGCATGGAATCGACATGTTTGATTGTGTGATGCCAACCCGCAATGGCCGCAACGCAATGCTTTTCACACGCAACGGAATCATGAACATGCGCAATAAAAAATGGGAAGACGACTTTTCACCGATTGATGAATCCAGTCCGCTCGGGATTGACAAGACCACATCCAAATCATATATGCGCCATCTTTTTGTCGCAGGTGAGATGCTTGGACCAATACTCGCCAGCATTCACAATCTGGCTTTCTATCTGCGTTTGGTGGCCGAAGCCCGCCAGGCAGTGATTGAGGGAAATTACGAAACCTGGGCCGCCGAAGCCGAAAAACAAACCATGACCCGCCTTTGATGAAGATACTGGATAAGTATATTATAAAGAGATTTTTATCTTCGTTTGTGCTGGCAATTGCTTTGCTGTTGCTCATTATCATTGCATTTGACGTATCGGAAAAAATTGATGAATTTATTGACCGGCATGCGACTTTTCGCGATATTGTATTCAAATATTATTTCAACTTTATTCCGTATTTCATCAATCTTTTCAGTCCGTTATTTGTTTTTATTTCGGTAGTATTCGTGACATCAAAAATGGCCGGGAACACAGAGATTGTTGCCATTCTCACAGGCGGAATCAGTTTCAGACGGCTATTGATGCCGTTCGTTTTTACCGGTGTTTTTCTCGCTGCATTTTCATTTGTTCTCCAGAATTTTCTGATCCCTCCTGCCAATGCGGTGCGTTTGGAGTTTGAATACAACTTCATTCGCAAAAACAAACCCATGGGCGCAAGAAATATTCATATGCAAATGTCGCCCGGAGAGTATGTTTACATGGAGTCATTCAATTTCAAATCGAACAGAGCCATGATGTTTACGCTCGAAACCATAGATTTTGAAAATGGAATGACACGTAAGCTTTCAGCCAACATGGCAATTTACGATACGCTGACTGGCAAATGGCAAATGACCGAAGTATATGACCGCCGTATGAAGGATTCGGTTGAAAATCTGCGCTATCTGCCAAAGCTTGATACAACGCTGGCCATTCTTCCGAAAGATTTCAACAAGGACATGGAGAATATTGATGTCATGGATTTTTTTGAATTGAATGAGCATATTGCACGACAGAAAATGCGCGGCGCCGATAATATAAAACAGCTCGAAGTCGAGCGTCACCGACGGATTGCATTTCCTTTTGCAACCGTTATTCTTACCATCATTGGTGTTGCAGTATCAAGTCGCAAAATGCGCGGTGGTACCGGTTTGCATATTGGTATTGGACTGGCGCTGAGCTTTGGTTTTATTTTATTTATGCAAGTCAGCAGTACTTTTGCGACCAATGGAAATCTACCACCCATGGTAGCTGTGTGGATTCCGAATGTTGTTTTTGCGATCATTGCCATGTTGCTGGTACGATGGGCCCCGAAATAAAATACAAGGTTAAGGGTCACGCGTCAGGAGACGCGCGCCCAGGTTTAGAAGCCGAAGGCCTATAAATAGCTACGCCGTACAAAAAGCGCCAACGGCGCTGCAGATATTGGCCCGGGACGCAGTCCCGGGAATAAAAAGGTCGCGAAGCCCCTTTGAAATCAGCACGCAGCAAAATACATGGAAAAAGCGTTGTCTTTTCCAAACATTAAGCATTAAAAAAATCAATATAATATAAGAATCGGTAAAAATATTTAATCTTCACGCAAAGCGCTTAAATTAACACATATATAGCAAATGACACGTGGACTGTTTTGTCAGATAAATCCGGAGCTGTCTCAAAACAACGCTTACTGCACAAGCGACTCTTCCATGTCCTTCATTGCATTCCGGACCATTGAAGGTCGGTTCACTTGAAGAAGTTGTTGTTTTTGTTGTAAAAGCAAGTTCAGGTAGTTTCTATATGGTTGAATTTTATTGAATTAAATCTTATCTTTGTTTGAAATTCAATATATGCGTTCGTTCATATTGACTTTTATCTGTTTGCTGGCGGTATCATTTCTGTCTTCTGCAGAGGTGCTGCATAAGGGCTCCGATACATTGGGAGGTCATATTATTTTTATTGAAAACGCTGGACAATGGGAACAATCTTTTGCTTATAAAGCGGATCTTCCCACGGGGCAGATGTTTCTGTTTGAGAACCGCATTTTGGTCGACCTTCGCGACAAAGCCATGATTGCAGAATTGCTTCATTTCAAAATGCTTTCGGAGGAAGAAAAAAAATTGCGAAAGCAACCAAACAATGTTATTAATTCCCATTGCTACGAAATGGAATTTGCCGGGGCTCTGAACCCCGTATTGCAAGCCGAAGAACAGGTGACTCCTTATTACAATTACTATCTGGGCGATGATCAGTCGCGCTGGAAATCGAATGTACATGGATTTGAACGTGTGAAATACGATGAGCTTTATGATGGAATTGATTTGTTTGTTGGCGATGAAAACGGAATGCTTAAATATGAGTTTTCCGTTAGTCCTTTGGCCAATGTAAATGATATTGATATCCGTTATAGCGGGGTTGATAATATTCGTGTAGAAAACGGAAATCTTGTTTTTGGCACATCGCTCGGTAGTGTAACGGAATTGCGGCCTGTAGCGTGGCAGATTATTGACGGCGATACCGTTTTTGTTCAATGTGATTATAATCTGAAAAACAAATCTGTTGGTTTTTTAGTTGGAAATAATTACAACAAAAACTATGAATTGATTATAGATCCAATTGTGGTTTTTGGTACGTATTCCGGCTCAACAGCCGATAACTGGGGATACACGGCAACCTATGATCAGTTGGGCTATGTGTATGCTGGTGGAATTGTTTTTGGACAGGGTTATCCAACGACCATTGGTGCTTATCAGACCACCTACGGCGGAAACGTGGATATTGCGGTGACCAAATACAACACCAACGGAACATCGCTTATTTACAGCACTTATCTTGGTGGCTCCGGTCCTGATGTTCCAAACAGTATTGTTGTTAATTCAGCTGATGAATTATATATTTTTGCAACAACCGGTTCGTTTGATTATCCGACAACTTCCGGTTGCGTCGACAGCATTTTCAATGGCGGAACGCCTTATACACTAACTTATGTAATCAATTATTCGTCCGGATGTGATTTGGGTGTGACCTGTTTTAATGCAGCCGGCACCTCATTGATTGCATCGACCTATATTGGAGGAAGTGGCAACGACGGACTCAACATGGATGCGGTTTTAAAACATAATTATGCCGATGATGTACGTGGCGAAATTCTGCTGGATGCCAATAGTAATGTTTTTGTTGTCGGCAGCTCTGCTTCTTTGAATTTTCCAATAACATTCGGCGTGCTTCAAACGATGTATGGAGGCGGTTCTCAGGATGGTTTTATTCTGAAATGCGACAGGTCGCTCACTACAATAATCTGGTCCACCTACCTGGGCGGATCGTCTGCCGATGCCATATACAGTATTTCGCTAAACGAATTTGGTAAACTTTCGGTTGCGGGCGGAACTTCAAGTACAAATTTTCCGGTTTCATCAAATGCTGCGATGACCACCTATCAGGGCGGTTCATCCGATGGGTTTGTATCGCTCATTCAGAGTGATGGTACATCAATCATTCGTTCAACATATTGGGGCACGTCGGCTTATGATCAGGTGTATTTTGTTGAAACGGATAAACAGAATAATGTTTATTTGCTCGGACAAAGTGCGTCTACAGGCTCGGTGCTGATTCAGAATGCTGCCTGGTACACAACCGGTGGCGGCCAGTTTATTTCAAAAATTAATCCTCCGCTCAACACTGTTATTTGGTCAACCCGTTTCGGTAATGGCGATGGTGTTGTAAATATCAGTCCTACGGCTTTTCTGGTAGATTATTGTCACAATATTTATTTGTCGGGGTGGGGAAGCCCATATCTGAGTGGTTTTGGAGGCACTGCAGGATTGCCCATTACTGCCGGCGCATTTCAGACATCGACAGATAATAATGATTACTATTTTTTGTGCATGCGCGATGATGCATCAGGCATTGTCTTCGGCTCCTTTTATGGCGGCTCCAGCTCAGAACATGTGGATGGAGGTACCAGCAGGTTCGACAGAATGGGGAGAATTTATCAATCGGTTTGTGCCGGTTGCGGCGGACTTGACGATTTTCCTACAACGGCCGGTGCATGGTCAAACACAAACAATTCGACAAACTGCAACAATGGCGTAATTAAAATAGATTTCAGTCTTCCGGCTATAGTGGCTGATTTCAATATGCCTCCGGTTATTTGTTTGCCTTACACCATAAATTTCAACAATACATCCTATTTTCCCAATCCGGGCCTTGAAACTTGTTTCTGGGACTTTGGAAATGGTGTTACAAGCACAAACTGCGACCCCTCTTATACTTATCCTACTTCGGGTGTTTACGATATAACGCTGATTGTGTCTGATGCAACTGCATGCAACAGTGCGGATACGATTACCAAACAAATCATTGTTCTTTCCAGCAGTACTGATACTTTGACCGAAACAGGCATCTGTGCAGGTGGTTTGACTCAGATAGGCGTACTTCCTTTTTCAGATCCAACCATCACTTGCCAGTGGTATCCTTCAAATTTTCTTAGTAATTCAACCATTGCCAATCCCACTGCCAGTCCGCCTGTAACAACTGATTACTATCTGGTAATTTCCAACGGTGTATGTTTCGACACGCTCTACCAGACTGTCAATGTATTTGATCTTGTTGTAGATGCTGGTAATGATACGTCGACTTGTTCTCCCGGAATTACGCTTACAGCGTCGTATTCAGGTGGAACGGATTTTACAGTTGTATGGTCTTCAAATGCTTTTTTTACGGATACGCTCAATGCATATCCAGCCGGAAACAGCTGCACTTCTATTCATTCGGCACCGCATACATACTATGTTCAGGTGAGTAATGGCTATTGCATCGAAACAGATGAAGTGTTTGTTGATTATCAGGAAATGGACTTGAATGTTGTTTTGACGCAGCCTTTGTGTTATGGAGATTCCAATGGTTCCATAGCGCTGAATCCTTCGGGCGGTGTGTCGCCTTTTTCATTTGCGTGGAGTACAGGAGAAACCACGCAAATTATAACCAACCTTAGTAATGGATTTTATTCTGTAACCGTTCATGATTTTAACGGGTGTCTGCAGCAAAGTAATATTTTGCTTAATCAGCCACAGCTATTGGGATATGTGTCAGAAACCGGCCCGGTGAATTGTGATATTGCTTGTAATGGTTTCATTTATGGGACAACCACCGGTGGCACTCCGCCCTATTCGTATAATTGGAGTAACGGACAAAACACAGAAGATCTCACCGGTTTATGTCAGGGCAACTATCTGGTTACAATTTCCGATGCTCACAATTGTGAGCTACCCAAATCATTAAATATCGAAGTTGACTACATTTACGACAACGTGGAAGCATGGACCGATGACGATACAATCTATGCCGGACAATCGACTTTAATACACGCATCAGGCATTTCGGCTGTTGACTATTCATGGTCGCCGGCCGGCAGTCTGGCTGACAGTCACAGTGCAACAACAGAAGCTTCGCCGTTGCAAACAACCACTTATTCGGTTTATCTCGACGATGGATTTGGCTGCACCTACACGGATACTGTCAGAATTGTAGTGCTCGACGTTTATTGTTTTGATCCGTATATTTTCATTCCAAATTCATTTACACCCAACGGAGATGGAGTGAATGATGTTTTATATATTCGCTCACGATATATTGAGCAAATGTATTTTGTGATTTTCGATCGTTGGGGAGAAAAAGTATTCGAAACAAATGATCTGAGGTCTGGCTGGGATGGCACTTTCCGCGGTCAATTGCTTGAACCGGCTGTGTTCGATTATTATCTTGAAATCGATTGTTTTAATAAAGTCCAGTTCATAAAAAAAGGAAATATAACATTACTCAGATAGGCTTATGCGGAAATGGATATTGCTTGTTTTGTTTGTTTTGCCGCCGGTTTTTGCCGATGCGCAGGATATTCATTTCAGTCAGTACAACAATGTTCCTTTCTATCTTAATCCCGCCAAAGCGGGCATGATGAGCGAACAATTCCGATTTTCGGCCAACACCAAGTTGCAGTGGAGATCTGTCACATTGCCCTATCAGACTTATCTGGCGGCCGGTGATGTAAGTTTTCAGCGCAAAGGAAGTCATCTTGGAAAAGTTGGTCTTGGTCTTGATTTTATGCGCGAAAAGGCTGGTGATGCGGCTTTTGGAACCAGCGGGTTTGGCATGGCCGCCTCATATATCAAAGCGTTGAATCGCTTTAATAATCAATTTTTATCCGGCGGTGTCTCGTTTCGCATGCATCAGCGGAGTTTCGATTCCGATGAGCTCTCCTTTGATAATCAATACAACGGGTTGAATTATGATCCTTCACTTGAAGGCGGAGAAACTTTTTCCGAAATGAATTTCTGGTATCCTGTGCTGAATGCGGGCGGAGCTTACATGAAACGATTCGATCAGCGACATGAATTAACGGCAGGACTTTCAGTATTGAATATCAATCGTCCGGCACAATCTCATTTTAACGACAACAGTATTCGTTTGCGAACAAGATGGGTGGCCGATGTAAGCTATAATACCGCAGTGACCCGGAACAGTGCGCTTGTGCCTTCTGTGTTTTTTTCAAAGCAAGGTGTGTTTACTGAATTAATTTTCGGTGCCGATTATCGTTATGTAAAAAGTTTTAATCCCTGGTCCTACAAGGCCTATTCAGGTGGACTTTTCTATCGGGTCGGCGATGGTTTTATTATGTCTGCAAGACTTGATTTTCTAAATTATAAATTTGGTATCAGCTACGATCTGAATACTTCCAAACTTGTTCCTGCAAGCCAGCTTCGCGGAGGCTTTGAATTCAGTATTATTGCGGTTTTCAACAGAGCCAGTCATCAATCAAACCGCGAAATTCCCTGTCCGATTTTCTGATTATGATTAAACGATTCTGCATCATATTTATTTTTGTGTTTCCGTTATTGCACCTTCATGCACAAACGGAACTGGAACTGCGCGGTGATGCCGAATTCAAGGCCGGTAATTTTCAGGCTGCCTGGAATTATTTTAATGAAGCTGCAAGAACCGATACGGCCAACATTGCTCTTTGGTATAAAATGGGTGAATCGGCCCGGGAATTTTTTAATTATAATACTGCTTTTCAGTGCTACAGAATCGTGTATGAAAAAGATCTTGGAAAAAAGTTTCCTCAGGCCTTGTTCTGGATGGGCGATCTGTCGCGAAACCTGTCGGATTACCTGATGGCAAAAGCATATTATTCGCTATATCTGGAGCAGGAAAACAATAGTTCGTTTTTTGAGGAAAAAGCCGAAGCGCAGCTGAATAATTTCGACAAAATCGAAAAACTCAGGTCCGATACATCGTCAGAAGTTACTGTTGAGCATCTGTCGTTGCCGGTCAATTCCCCCTTTAGTGAATTTGCTGGTTTTCAACAGGGCGAAAACAAATTGTATTTCACTTCCGTTCAACCTTTGTTAAGTGAGAACGAAGATGGATTGCTCGGAAATTCATACCTGTCATCGCTCTATGTAAGCGATTTCACAACCCGTGGATTGTCGCTCCCGGTAAAGGTTACAGAGCCATTGAACAGCAGTACAAAACATACGGCCAATATCTGTTTCAATAATGACGGATCCGAAGTATGGTTCAACCGTTGCGAAATGTCAGGTGAATATAAATATCGCTGCGATATTTACAATGCAAAGCTCGAAAACGGGCGCTGGACCTTTCCGGAGAAGATATCACTCAACACAGAGGAATACACTTCAACGCAGCCATATTTTTATAGTGACAGTACAGAAAACGAAGTTTTGTATTTCGTCAGCGACCGGCCGGGTGGAGTTGGTCAGCTCGATATCTGGTTCAGTGTGCGTAAAGAGGGCAAATACAATGCGCCAACAAATCTGGGCAGTATTGTGAACAGTCCGGGAAATGAGATCACCCCTTTCTTCGACGGAGAATCGGGAAAACTTTATTTTTCGAGCGACTGGTATTATGGGCTGGGCGGTTATGATGTTTTTTATGCCAAGGGTTCATTCAGCGACTGGAAAGCTCCTGAAAATGCAGGACTACCGATATGTTCGCCGGCCAACGATTTTTATTTCAACATTAACTCGGTCGATAGAGATGGCTATTTCACTTCAAATCGCGAAGGCTCTTACTTTTTCAAAGGCGAGACTTGCTGCAATGATTTGTATGCTTATTATGGACAAAAAAGCGCAAAGAAAGACACCTTACCACAGCCAAAGGATTCGGTGGTAGTGGTGAATGAAATAAAGAAAATAATGGAGGACATGTTGCCGCTTGATCTGTATTTTCACAACGATATTCCGGATCCACGCAGCCGTGACACAATTACCTATGCGACTTATGACGAGACCTATTATTCTTACATGGCAATGATAGATCGTTACAAAAAGGAGTATTCCAAAGGTCTTAGCGGTGATGTAGCCGTAAATGCTGCTGCCGAAATTGAAGTGTTTTTTCTGGCCAATGTCACAGCGGGCTTCGGAAAGCTGCTTGAAATTACACCGTTGATGATTGAAGATCTCGAAGCGGGCAGCCGTGTTACCATGAAAATTCAGGGATTCTGCAGCCCGCTTACAGGAACGGAATATAACATCAGTCTTGCAAAGCGAAGGATCAGCAGTATTCTTAATTATTTTGAAAAAATAGATGGAGGTAAAATAAAGCCATATCTAAATGGAACAGCTTCCAACGGCGGACAACTTATTATCCTTGCAGAACCAGTTGGCGAAGCGCTCTCCGACCCGTTTGTAAGCGATAATCCAAACGACACACGAAACTCTGTTTATAGCATTTCGGCAGCACGTGAACGCCGGATTCAGATTGTCAGCTATGAATCTGACTTTGCCGGACAGAAAACCAGAAAACTCTCCGGGCCTCTGCTGACCTTATCTTCCAATGATCTGAAACTTTCCTTGTCCGATGAAAATCAAAAATGTGTTCAGGTCACGATTACAAATACCGGCGATGAAATGCTTGATATAGCATCGATCCGATCCGATCAGCCTTGGATGCAGGCCAAATTGGGCGGTAATGTGATTGTTCCGGGCAATGTGACAACACTCGATATTTGTATCGATAAAACCATGCTGAAAAATCCCGCGCTGGGCGTATTAATTATCACCAGCAACTCACGCGACAAGCAGAGTGTGGTGTATGTGCGGGTAAAATAATTAGTTGTGCGTAGTTTAAAGCTGTGCGAAGGTTCCAAACTTCGCACAACTATTTAATATTTCGCACAACCTTATGCGGGATTCAATGATAAAGTATAAATTATCGCTTAAACTGGTATTAAAGTTATATAAAACATTGTATTCGCCATATAAATTCCTTATATTTGGGAGTTTGCAAAACTTTAAAAGCAGAGCTATGAAAAAAGCTATCATCTTTTGTTTAGTCTTTTTAGCATCAGCTTCAATTTTCATTGAAGCGCAAATAACAAAGAAAATAAGCTATCAGGCTGTTTTAAGAAACATAAGTGGTCAGTTAGTTGTTAATCAGCCAGTAGGGATAAAAATAAGTTTACTTCATTATTCGTCTAGCGGCACATGTGTATATGAGGAAATATTTATTCCGAACCCATTAACCAATGCCAATGGTTTGTTTTCAATCGAAATCGGCGGAGGACTTCCTTTGTCAGGTGATTTCAATTCTATCGATTGGTCGGATGGTCCCTATTTTCTTAAAACAGAAATGGATCCTACAGGAGGAACATCGTACACAATTACGGGAGTGAGTCAATTACTCAGTGTTCCCTATGCCTTACACGCACTTGTGTCCGATAGTGTTTCCGGCGACATTCATGAAGCTGATCCTCTATTCACTGTGTCTGTGGCCAGTGGTATAAGCAGTTTGGATACTGCCTTTTGGAACGCTAAAATTGATGCGGAAACCGATGGTTCGGTGACAAATGAACTTCAGGACATCCAGGGTGTTTTATCAACAGGAAAAGACGCAGGAGGAGATAGTCTGGTCAATTTAGGCCATCTTACGGTTGGAGCTACCTCGACAACACCAGATGCCGCGATTGAAATCAATTCAACGTCCAGCGCTTTTCTTCCTTCACGTATGACTACTGCGCAAAGGGATTCGCTTATTCCGGCAGAAGGCATGATAATTTATAACCTGACAGAAAGAAAATTTCAGGGTTATTCATTGATTTTTAATTATCTCTCGCAGCAACTCGATGTCATTCAGAATCTTTTTAACAATGCAAGTGGTTCTAATGACAAATCTCAGAGCTTTACCGCTGTAACAACTGGTAGGATTAGTTGTGTAAAAGTAATGTTGAACGCCGCAGGCTCGGGAGGGATTGCAAATATTAAAATCAGGAACGGCGTCGGAAATGGGGGAACTGTTTTGTATAACGAAAGCGTGTATGTTACTTATATTGCGGGAGGGACAATGTATTCCATTTATCCGGACAATACTTTTGTGATTGCCGGCATGCAATATACAATCAATATTGTAGATAATGTGCTTGATCCGATGGGATACGGATTTGATTGGTTAATATCGACCAGCAATCCCTATTCGGGGGGTGATTTTTATTGGACCGGCATGAATATTACCTCGTATGATGCGGTTTTCGAAATATATGTTGAACCACAGACCTCCACTCCCGGATGGATTGATCTTAATTGACAATTTTGTTTTAAAAACTTATTCAATTAAATAAAAAGTAATATGAAAAACATCAGGCTTATTTTTTTAGCATTATTTCTTCTGGAAACAACCACAACAGATTTGTTTGCACAACAAACAACTGATGCAACCGGAGGCATTATATCGGGCAGCGGAGGCTCGGTAAGTTATAGTGTTGGTCAGGTATTTTATTCATCGGCCAGCGGGACAAATAGCAATGTTACAGAAGGTGTTCAGCAACCGTATGAGATTTCGGAAATCACGGGAATGGAGCTTGCTTCAACAGATCTGATTTGCCTGGTTTTTCCGAATCCGTCAGCCGACTTCATCATTCTGCAGATTGAAGATTTGACCCGGACGAACCTGAATTATAAAATCTTTGATCCTGAAGGACGCATCATTGAAAGTCGTGCGGTGACTGATTCCAAGACTAAAATTTCCATGAGCTCTTTTTCTTCGGGGATCTATTTTCTAAATCTCATGCAAGGGGAAAGCCTAATAAAAATGTTTAAAGTCGTCAAAAACAAATAATCATGAAAAAGCTATTTCCAATATTAATGGCTGTGTTATTCTCGCTGCCATTGCAGGCTCAGAGTCCTGATAAAATCAGCTATCAGGCGGTAATACGCAACAGCAGCGGAAATCTGATCTTAAGCGAAACGGTTGGTATGCGCATCAGTATTCTGCAGGGCTCTATTTACGGGGCGACGATATATGTTGAAACACACAATACCTCCACCAATGGCAACGGCCTTGTGACCATCGAAATCGGTAGTGGAACCCCTGTTCTGGGATCTTTTGAATCTATTGACTGGACCAATGGCCCTTTGTTTATTAAAACGGAAACCGATCCATCCGGCGGATCCAGTTACAGCATATCTGGTACGAGCCAGTTGCTCAGCGTGCCGTATGCGTTGCATGCAAAAACAGCCGAAAGCCTTTCAGGCGAATTAAATGAAACAGACCCGGTTTTTAGTGCCTCTCTGGCTGCCAATATTTCCACTGTTGACACGGCGTACTGGAATGGAAAATTGGATAGTTTTTCTGAGGTGGATCCTATTTTCGATGTCTCTTTGGCTTCGGATATTACGGGAACAGATACGGCGAGATGGAATGACAAACAGGATCAACTTTCCGCAGGAAACGGCATCAATATCAGCTCAAGCAATATTGTTTCAGTTTCAGTTCTGAGTCAGGCTGCAGGTGATATGCTGTTTTATGACGGAAACAACTGGACAAGAGTTCCTGCTGGCACATCTGGACAGGTGCTGAAATCCAATGGAACAGCAGCTCCCTTCTGGGGTTATTACAATGGAATCTTTGCTACACGTAATTCCGGATCAACTACATACCTGACATCGACCATTGTAAATTATGATGGGGCCTGGGTGACGATAACAGTTCCATGTGCAGGAACCATTGAGGTGATTGCAAGTGTTTGGACGAGAATTGGACATGTAAGTGGCGTTGAGGATCTATTATATCTTAATATCGGAACTACCCCCACTGACGAAGGAGAAATTTATACATTGCATATACATTCAGTACCAGCATCATATCCGTCTTCTACAAATACAAGCCATTCCACAATGTTGACCAGAAAATTCAATGTAATGGCCGGAACATATACTTATTACCTGAACGGAAAAATGGTAAGTGGTGCAAATAATGACGACAGCTTCTGGTATGCTTCTTTGAGGGCTGTTTTCTATTAATAGCGGTAATGATCAGCTTTATAAGGGCCTTCCTTCGGAACACCAATATAATCGGCCTGTTCGGTTGTGAGCTGTGTAAGTTTTACACCGAGCTGATCGAGGTGGAGGCGGGCTACTTCTTCGTCCAGATGTTTTGGAAGGCGGTACACACCAACTTCGTATTTGTTTTTCCAGAGTTCAATCTGAGCCAGGGTCTGGTTGGTGAATGAATTACTCATCACAAACGAAGGATGTCCGGTAGCACAGCCAAGATTCACAAGGCGGCCTTCTGCCAGCAGATAAATGCAATGTCCGTCAGGGAAAATATATTTGTCAACCTGTGGTTTGATATTGATTTTTTTGATGCCGGGATAATTCTCCAGTTGTTCCATCTGAATTTCATTATCAAAGTGGCCGATGTTGCAAACGATTGATTCGTCCTTCATTTTGGCCATGTGCTCAATGGTAATGACATCGCGGTTTCCGGTGGTGGTCACATAAATGTTTCCTTCCGGCAGTGCGTTTTCGACGGTAGTGATTTCAAAACCTTCCATAGCGGCCTGCAGAGCACAAATAGGGTCGATTTCAGTAGTGATCACACGGGCTCCGTACGAACGCATTGAATGGGCACAGCCTTTGCCAACATCGCCGTAACCGCAGACTACGACTACTTTTCCGGCAATCATAACATCGGTGGCGCGTTTGATTCCGTCGGCCAATGATTCGCGGCAACCATACAGATTGTCGAATTTCGATTTGGTCACACTGTCGTTTACATTGATAGCCGGAATAAGCAATTCACCTTTTTCCATCATCTGATACAAACGATGAACACCGGTGGTAGTCTCTTCCGAAACGCCCTTCCATTCTTTCACCAGATTTGTCCAGCGCGTTGGATTCTCAACATAAATTTCTTTCAGTGTTTTATATAATGCTTTTTCATCGGGCGTGTGAACCGGTGTGTCGAGCAGCGAAGGATTCTTTTCGATTTCAGCACCTAAGTGAATCATGAGCGTTGCATCGCCGCCATCGTCAACGATAAGCTGCGGGCCTTTACCGTCGAAGTTGAGGGCCTGAGAAGTGGCCCACCAGTATTCTTCGAGGGTTTCGCCCTTCCAGGCAAAAACGGGCGTTCCGGCAGCAGCAATGGCCGCGGCCGCGTGATCCTGTGTCGAGAAAATGTTGCAGCTGGCCCAGCGTACGTCGGCACCGAGTTCTTTCAGTGTTTCAATAAGCACGGCCGTCTGAATGGTCATGTGCAGCGAACCCATTATGCGCGCGCCTTTCAGCGGTTTTTCGGTTCCGAATTTTTTGCGTAATGCCATCAGGCCCGGCATTTCTTTTTCGCCGATTTCAATTTCTTTGCGGCCCCAATCGGCCAGCGCGATATCTTTTACTTTGTAGTTCATCTTTGCTTCAGTTTGTAACATACTGGTTCGAAATTTTTTGCAAAAATACGAATTTATGTGCTAATGCACCAATGTGTTGAGAGCTGATATATAGCATCCGACATTGAGCGCAATGCTCAATGCGTGACCACAACCTTAATCTCCTTTACTGGTGCTGCGCACGTTTGACCCGAGGCCTTGCCATCGGCTAATGTATTTTTCGCTTTCAGCGCATCTGATAGAGCTTCGCAGCTTTTTTTATGGCTCCGCCCACTTAACCTTGACCTTAACCTTAACCTTAACCTTAATCTTGACCTTGATCTTGACCTTGACCTTGATCTTGACCTTGTTCTCGATCTTATTTCAGCCAATCCCACATATTGTAATTATATCTCTGTTGTTTTTCGGGGCTTAAACTACGATAAGTGCGTATGTTGTCCCAATATATTTTGAGATCATGTGCATCAAAGGCGTTGTCTTTTGTGAGACGCATGGTTTGTCCCTTGTCCGAAAATTCTGGGCCGCTCAGCCAGCGGTAATCAATGTTGCTGGTTGCTTTTAGCTCATCTGCAATATGCTGAAAATAGGCATTGAAATTTTCGACCTGCAGATTTTTATCGTGCGATCCGTTCATAAACATATCGACCAGCGAAGTCCCGTAAGGAACATAGTCGGCGGGGTTGAGCCATACTACCACTTTTTCGACTTTGCCCGTGGCAATCAGATCGGCATAGCCGCCCATGTTTGTGAGCGATCGATCGCCTCCCATAATGTGAAGTTCTTTCGCCTGAATAACATCGGCGCGGAGCAGCGCTTCGGTCACTGTTGCACCATTGCTGTGCGCCATCAATATTTCAAAATATGTATTATCCAATTCTTTCACCAGCTCTTTTCCAACTTCTGTATTTAGAGAGGTGTATTTTCCGGTTGTAAGATTGTCAAGCGAAACACGCCCAAGGTCAGTCCAGGCCGCATTATCCGAGGTAGCGTAAAACGGAACATTGTTTCCCGAGAATGGACTTACCAGTTTGTTTTTTACAATTGAATTTTCAGAGGCCGTGTTGCTCATGCCAAGAATGACGCCCTCCTTGACGACTTTTCGCGATCTAAGCGGAGGCACATAACTGCCCAGTTGTTTATTCAGTTTTTTCTGAACAGTCTGATACGATTTTTTGTTTTCGTTGATGCAATCAGAGAAGGCCTTCATCTCAGCCAGATATTCCGTTGCAGCAGCACTGTTGTTATTTACAGGTTTTTGCTTCGCCTGTTTTGCCTTTTCTCGTTTAAGCATTGTTTCGGCATTATCGAGATTCTGGCTGTACATGCTGTTGTTTCGGTCGTACTTCAATGCTTTGCGGAACGCCGCTGCGGCTGCTGCATAATTGCCTTTTTTATATGCTTCAACGCCCCGGTTGTTTACTATTCGCGCCTGTTCAAGCAGATATTCTGTATAATGTTCGTTTGCAGCGTCGCTTAAAACGGGTAGAGCTGCAGGTTCAGTATTGTATGAAGTTGTTTGTCCAGAGCTCTGATTCTGGCTTTTTCCAATTGGACAATCAGGATTTGTATGAGCTGACAGTGGAGCGTTGCACCAACAATGGCATAAACTGCAGGTGCAGTTGTAATTGTCGGGCTGCGCGGCCAGCGGCATAATCCAAAGAAAACCCATCAAAAAAAACAGGGAGATTAAAAGGCTTTTTAAAGTTTTCATTGTATTGAATTTTTCGAATATTTTTTTTATTTCATGGATGGTCCAAGCATCAAACCCAGTCGCAGAGCCCAGAATGATTTGCCGGGATATCCTTCTGTGTTGAAAGTGCCGAGCGAATTATAGAAATGAACGGTGACACCAATGGTACTTCGCACCGGCGATAATTCAAACCCCACCTGATACATAAACCGCAGATCGAAGTTCCAGTCGCAGCCAATGGCGGCGGTTCCGGTTAATCTCAAAGCTGTTGGCCCGATCAGAAATGTTGGAATCATTGGATAATAGCGCGAGCCCATAAAAAACTCATGACTGACCGTGTTTTTTGCACCAGGCACCAAATCCTCAATATCAGTAAGCCGGTAGGTGTAGGATCCGAATAATCCACCGTGCTTGCGCCCCAGCGTGGTGTTGATTCCGAAACCATGTTGCGCAACCGGAGTGAATGTTCCGTTGTAGTTAATTTCGTAATTTCCTCCCAAATCGCTGTAAAGCTCAATCAGGCGGATTCTTTGTTCATCCTGTGCCGACGAAAATGCCGGTAGCAAAATGAGCAAAACAAATACTAGAATATTGTTTCGGTTATTCATAGTTTTTTAATGATATCAAAATTAAAAAACAAAGATAGCTGCAAAACGAATCAATCTATCAAAGATACTATGGTTTTGTCTGTTTTTTTCATCTTTTCATATAAAAATTCCGCGTACAAATAAAATATTATTTAAATTTGTACCCTCAAACCATCGCGGAAAATTTATGAAATCGCTCGCAGTCAATTTTGTCATTATGACTGTCACTTTTGTGGCAGAGCGCTGATTCCGCAATACAACAGATTTTCTCAACAAAGAAATTCTCCGGCGGATGAAGCCAGCGGAGAGTTAAAACCGTATATAAACCAAAACAAAAAAAAATGAAAACACTGTATTTTGAGGCCGTGGGCCTGACCATCACCAAAGCTGTATCCGCAGCCATTGTTCGTTCAATGTTTGTAAGAAAGCCAGGACAGGATCCGGGCATGCAAAATCACATAAAACGAAGACCCCATGAAACAATATAAAAATCAAAACAAATTCTCTCTTTTCAGTGTCAATTTTCAGGGTATCCGGCGCCTGGGCTCGCTTATAGGCGATGCTATTGCCGGTAAGGAATATGATTATACCAACGGCAGAATATCGAAAGCGCTCGTACTGCTTTCAATTCCCATGGTGCTCGAAATGCTCATGGAATCACTGTTTGCCATTGCCGACATTTTCTTTGTGTCGAAACTGGGTTCCGAAGCTGTGGCGGCGGTCGGACTTACCGAATCAATCAACACAATTGTTTATGCAATCGGAATAGGTATGGCGGTGGCTGCAACGGCTATTGTGTCGCGCCGCGCAGGTGCGAAGCGCTTTATGGCTGCTTCAATCACATCATTTCAGGTGTTGCTGACAACGCTGTTGGTTTCAATACCAATTGCGATTGCAGGAATCATTTTTTCAGGTGACTTGCTGCGAATGATGGGCGCGGAAGAAAACGTTGCATCCAACATGGGCGTGTACACCGCCATTACGTTGGGGACAGCGCCGCTCATTATGCTGCTTTTCGCTGCCAATGCCATTTTTCGTTCATCGGGAAATCCGGCAACGGCCATGAAGGTGTTATTGGTGGCCAACGGACTCAACATTGTTCTTGATCCCATTCTCATTTTCGGATGGGGACCGATACCGGCCATGGGTGTTGAAGGTGCTGCCATTGCAACGTTGATCGGACGTTCAGTCGGAGTAATTATGCAGTTGTATATTTTATTCAATGGAAAGCATTTAATCGGCATAACACGGCGAGCTATAATGATTCACTGGCGGACTATTGGTGAAATTTTTCGGCTCGCTGCCGGTGTCACTGGTCAGCATCTGATTGGCACAGCCAGCTGGATTATTCTGATGCGTATTATGGCCGAATTTGGCAGTGTGGTGGTGGCGGGTTATACCATAGCCATTCGCATCGTGTTGTTTTTTCTTTTGCCTGCCGAGGGATTCAGCAACGCAGCCGCTACAATGGTTGGTCAGAATCTTGGTGCCGGAAAACCGCACCGTGCCGAACGTTCAGCATGGAGTGCCGCGTGGCTCAACATGACTTTTCTGGGAACGGCCGGCGTTTTCATGGCGTTGTTTCCGTCGGAGATTATCGGATTTTTCAGCTACGAAGCCGACGTAATTGCAGCCGGAGCCAAAGGATTGCGCATGGTGAGTTTTGGAATGATCATGTATGGACTTGGCTCTGTCATGCTCAATTCCATCAATGCTGCCGGCGACACACTGCGTCCGGCCTGGTTTATGTTTGCTGCATTCTGGTTGGTCGAAATACCGCTTGCACTGTGGCTTTCGTTTAATACTTCCGCCGGGTCGAACGGTGTTTATATTTCCATTCTGACAGCAGAATCCTTCATGGCATTTCTGGCGTTGTGGTGGTTCCGCCGCGGAAGATGGAAGACGATTAAAATTTAAATTGTAAAAAAGAAATGGCGTGGAAGACATATCCACGCCATTTTTTTAATTCAAAGCTATGTTTTGCAATAGCAATTATTCTTTCACAAACATTCGAGCCCCGCTTCCGGTGCTGTTTTTCAGAACTATCACGTACAGACCAGCCGGCAATGATTCAATGTTTATGGTGTATTCAGAACCGCTGATTTGCTTATCGTAAATAATCTTGCCTGTCAAATCGCTGATCAGAACCTGGCTGCATGGAGTTGCCGATTTAATGTTCAAAACATTGCCGGCAGGATTGGGAAATACATTGAACGAAAACGATAATTCTTCACCAAGATCATTTGTGTTGTAAATGTAAGTGTTGATTATTCTTGTGAAATTGACCATAACGGTATCGTCAAGGATCTGGGTCACTATTTCAACAGGCAGTCCCGATGTATTGTTGGTGTAGTATCCCTCGTAATAATCGCTGGATACAGATTGCTCCGTTTTAATCAGGTAATTGCTTGCATCGTAAAAATATTCGATTGTATTATCTATACTGCCATCGGAGTTATGGTCGATTGTTGTGGTCAGAGGCTTTTGATAGGCATTATAGGTATAAGCAGTTGTCTGAGAATTTATCCAGGCATCTGAAACGGAGTCCCATCTGAATATGGTCTCGCTCTGAACGGTTCCGTCAGGATTGTTGATGTATTCAAACCGGGAGTAGTTTTCCCATGCTGATGGCGATTGATAATTCAACTCCCCTGTTTTAGTTATGAGGAAATCATTGGTGTCATATATAAAGTGTGTACGTAACCTGTCATACCAGACACCGCCGGTCTTGATTTCCCACAGCACCGTATCTTCTTTTTCCGACAGGGAATAGTTAATTGTATATCGCGAAGAGTCAGCCGTGAACAACCCGGTAACAGAATCCCTGCTGGTTTGAATTATCTGGTTTGGCAGGCCGGTTGCGTTATTGACATACCGTATTTTTGAAGTAGTATCCCATTGTGTTGCAACCGAATCCCACAGAAGTCTCCATTCAACTTCTTTGACGAAATTACTGTCGTATTCATAGACTCTTTGCTGCCAGTTTTGCCACACCGTGTCGTTGGTCCAATTCTGATACACCGATGTTTCAATTTTTTGTGCGGACATCACCAATGTCATTATCAGGAAGGATGAAAGCAATAAAAGTTTTTTCATAGAATTACAATTTTATAGTTTATAGAAGAAATTTTCTGTTTGACGGTGAATTCATGTCAAAGTTAAAAAATTATTTTAATAACAGAAACTATTTATTAACAATAAGTGTTACCTCCGCCGCGGAAGATGGAAGACGATTAAAATTTAACATCGTGTAAAAAAACACATGGCGCGGATTATTCACTCATTATACGACCTTTAAAGGAGTTCATGAGCTCAGCGCTTTCAGCGCTTCGGTTGCAAATCCGCGCCATGTGTTTTTTGTGTTTCTTTTATCACTGGCGCGGTTCCGATCGCTATCGGAATTTTATCCGTGACAGTGTTGTTTATAGCATCAGAAACCAATCTTATTCACAAAATACACTTTGCGTTTTTCTTTTCCGTTTTTGACAACCTGGCTGCCATAGGCAAGAAAATAATTTCCATACCAATAATCAACATTTGAAAAAGTTCGTTTGGTTTTTTCAGATTCGTCGCCGGTTTCGATGAAGTCCCATTTTTCATCACTGAGAATGTTTCCGTCGAAGTCAACGGTTTTAGAAACGATTTCATTTCTTGACGTATAAACCATGCTTATTTGAGAAGCAGTTTGTTCTGAAATAGCGATAAAGCGGTTCACCGAAAACGGCTTGTATCCTGGGTTTAGTTCAAAGCAGACATCCCACATCAGTTCGCCTTGTTTTGAGAATTTCCCAAGGGTCGCATGTGTGTACTGATAGCCGTCAAAAACGGTAACGGTATAGGTTGAAACGGCTCCGTTGGCACCAACAGTTGTGCGGGTTTCGGTGCGATAGGTTGGATAATAGGCTTCGCCAAGGAATAAATAACCATCTTCAAGAACAATCACATCGTGATCTGCAATCCAGTAATCAAGCGACATTTCTTTTCCCTGAGCTTCTTTTTTTGCTTTTTTCTTTTCGATTTTTTCCTGTTTTTTTTCTGGCAGATATGAGAGGAAATCTTTTAAATCGAGAAAATTGTAATAGCGAATGTAATTAATGGCACCGTCTTCAATCTCGCCAAAGAAAAGGCCTTCGGACATCAGTCCTTTTTTTGCATAGGTGCCGGTGATGATTATTTTACTGTCATTAACCCTACATCCCGAAATGGAAACGATTGAATTGTCGCCTGCTCCCGAAATTTTTATGGCTTTTTCCACATTGTCGTTTTCCGAAATCCGGATCATGTGAAGCTCGCTTACAGTCTTGCTTAAACTGGCGCGGGCAAACAAAAGAATTTCGTTGGATTTTTCAAGAATCTGATAATTTTCGCTTGATAATTTTTTTGAAGTGAAGGCTCCAATATTTATTGGAATCGCTGTTCCTTTTCCAGAGCCCAAATCCACTCTATATATTACAGGTGCTTTTTTTACAGAAGCCAGAAACCACGCCTGATCGCCCAGCACTTTCATGCTTCGGGGAAATGCTTTGGGCGGCATAACCCCTGTTGTTTTAGAAATATCGAGCGTATTCATCTGTACCCCGGTGATTACAAACTCACCCTTTTTATTTAAGTACATGTTATACACAAAGTCATCGTTGTAATACAATTCGCTGAATCGCATTCCCCTGGGAACCAGAACGGTTTCGGTCTTTTCCAGCTCTAAATCACCGCTGTAGAGGTCGTATTTTATTTCTTTTTGTCCATCAACATCATCATCGGCCTGGGACTCCAGAACAAAGTATCCTTTGGTCGATTCATAAATGGTCTCGCCCGAATAGCCGTTGCGCAGGTCAAATTCGATGCGTTTTTCGGTGCTGAGTTGTGCTTCGGCCTGAATCAGAAGCAGCAGCAAAAAACTAAAAAACAATTGTTTCATTTGTTTGAATTTTTATATTTGTTGTAAAAATACAATTAATATGCAACATCAAAATTCAATTTTATTTATAAAGTAAACTTTCCTTTTCTTATTGCCATCTTTGATTTCCTGACTACCATATGCAAGAAAACTGGATCCATACCAGTGTTCTAAATGGGAGAAAGTGTTTTTTGTTTTACTATCGCCGGATTCAAAAAACGTCTTTTTTTCTTCATTGACTATTTCTCCATCATAATCTACTGTTTTTGAAATCAGGTCATTTCCACTGGCATATACCATGCTTATCTGAGAATTTGTCTGTTCAGTAACAGCTATTAAACATTTAGGAACATGTAGTTTATATGCCGGATCCATTTCAAAGCAAGTGTTCCACATTATTTCACCAGTTTTTGAAAATTTACAGAGAACCGCATGTGTATAATCATAGCCATCAAATACGATTTGCGAGCTGTTTTCATAGATAATTTCCTTATAAGTTGGATAGCAAGCTTCTCCCAGAAACAGGTATCCGTCGTCAAGAATGATAATATCGTGATTCACCATCGAATAATTAAGAAGAAGTTCCTTGTCGTTCTTTTCTGCGGTTTTTTGTTTGCGTTCTATTTCTTTCTGCGCCTGCTCAGGCAAATAGGGAATAAAATCTTTCAGATCAAGAAAGTTATAGTAATGTATGTAGTCAATAAAACCATTTGTCACCTGACAAAAATAAATACCTTGTGAATACTGATTCATTTTAGAATATGTTCCTGTCAGAATCATTGTTTCTTCATCAATCCTGTATGGAGTTACTGATAAAAGACCATTTTCAAAGTTTTCGGAGATTTTGACAGGATCATTAATAGTATTGTTTTTTGTAATACTAATAATATAGGTTTCATAAGATCCATTTTCATTGTACACATATTCAATGAAAAAAATTTCTTTTGTCCTTTCCAGAACCTGAAAGTAGAATAAATCAAGTGATTTCGAGGTTCTTGAACCGAAATGAAAAGGAATTTCTGTTCCTGTTCCGGATTCAAGATCAATATTGTATAACTCATGACCTTCTTTTGTAAACATGTATAAGTAAGCCTGATCTCCCAACACTATCATATTATCAATTGATGCTTTTGGTTCGATGGCTACCTTTGTTCCCGATACTTCCTGCATATTTATCTGTATTTCCGAAATGAACAACTCTCCTTTTTTCCAGTTATTGTACAAAATGAATAAGCTTTCATCATTGCTATATGACAGATCGTAATTTAATCCTTCTGGCACCAGTATGGTTTCTGTTTTTATCAATTCCAGATCGCTATTGTAAAAATCATATTTTTCTTCGATCTGTCCATCAACCTCTTTATCTGCTGTGGATGCCATAACAAAGAATCCCTCAGAAGAATGATAGATCTTTTCATATGAATAACCTTTCCGCAGTTCAATTTCGATGCGTTTTTCGGTTGCTAGCTGAGCGGTTGATGCAAAAGAAAGCATCGCGCAGAAAATGAAAAGAAATTTTTGTTTTTTCATACAATTGATAATTTTCAACAAATATAGGAGAAATGTTTAATACCAAATTGAAATTGCAGATTGTCCAAAGACGTACTTCAATTTCAAATTTGGTATGTGCCGTTGAAAAATAATGAACAAATAAATTGTTTTCAACACGGCATTTATGCCGTTAGCAAACATAAATTGGCAAGCAATCCGGTTTTAATATTGGACTATTATTTAAGTAAACACGGTATAAAATAAAAAAGCGGGCGAAAACTTTCGCCCGCTACATTCAAATTGTACCCAAACACAAAACTCAGAGAGCGCCTGAATCGTAAGCGTTTTCACCATGAATGGAGCTGTCTAATCCTTCCATTTCCTGTGCTTCACTAACGCGAACTTTTACAAACAGATTGATAAGAATAAGCATAATGTAGGTGAAAATAAAGGCGTAGGCACCGGCAGCAACCACGGCTACTATTTCTTTGAAGAAAAAATCGCTGCCACCGAAATACAATCCGTCGGCTCCGGCTGCATTAACGGCTGTAGAGGCAAAAACACCCAGCAGAACAGTTCCGATAACACCTCCGATTCCGTGAACACCCCAAACATCAAGCGCATCATCCCATTTCATTCTGTTTTTTAATTGCACGGCCAGATAACAAACAGCGCCTGCGGCAATGCCAATAATCGGAGATGCCCATAGCGGAACAAACCCGGCGCAAGGCGTAATGGTTGCCAATCCTGCAATGGAACCGGTCAGAAGTCCGATTAACTTTGGTCTGCCGACGTGTATCCATTCAATGATAACCCACGCCACGGTTGCAAACGATGCAGCAATATCGGTGTTTAAAAAGGCCAGCGAAGTTATGTTGTCAACAGCCACTTCGCTGCCGGCATTGAAGCCATACCAGCCGAACCAAAGCAGTCCGCTTCCGATTGCGACCAGCGGAATGCTGTTGGGCGTGCTGTTTTTATCAACGCGGGCACCGACATAAAAAACAGATGCCAGTGCTGCAAATCCGGCGGTTGCATGAACAACAATACCTCCGGCAAAATCAAGAACACCCCAGTCGGCCAGTAGCCCCCCGCCCCAGATCATGTGTACAAATGGGTAATAAACCAGAATTTGCCACACGGTTAAAAAGATCATATACGATTTGAAAGTCACGCGGTTTGCAAATGCTCCGGTAATGAGTGCCGGTGTGATAATGGCAAACATCATCTGATAGGCAATGAAAACAAATTCGGGAATTTGTCCGTTGGTGTACATCGAATCCATTCCAACTCCAGCCAGAAAAGCCTTGTCGAAATTGCCGAAAATGCCGCCGTCACCACCACTGAAACAAAGTGAATAACCGAAAGCAACCCATAAAACCGTTGTCCAGCCAAGCGAAACAAAACTTTGTATCATGACGCCCAAAATATTTCGTTTGGTGGCCAATCCACCGTAGAAAAATGCCAGACCCGGAGTCATGAGCATTACAAGGCTTGTTGCAAGCAACATAAAGCCGGTTGAACCTGTGTCAATCATTTTTATATTCTCCTATTTTTTAAAGTGTGAATCCAAAAACCAAAAATATATTTTCCGCCATGGGGTTTACAATGAAAGAAGTTGACAATGGTAGCGTGAAATCTCCGCTTATTTTCACATCCTTTTTTACTTTTAATCCGAGATTGACAAATCCCATTGTGTTGCCGTAAAACCCGCGTGAAACGCCTGCCAGTTTATCGGCATCGTTTGGTTTGTTCGGTGTGAAGCCCGCAAAAAGATCGTAGCTGGTACTACCACATTTACCACTGTAGCACAATTCCATATAGGTCGAATAAAACAACTTGCCATCGGCATGTCGGGTATCGGCGCCGTAAAAATTGGCAGCAACAAGAAACGACAAAGGCAGTTCTTCGGTTCCTTTCCATTTAATGGTGCCTTCGAAAATGTGCCCGCTCAATGAGTCGTTGTATTCAAAGTAATTATTGAATGCTCCCGGGGTTTCGTTCGGAAAGAAATAATCGGTAACCGTAATATCAATCTTGTCTTTCAGCGTGTAGGTGAGAAACAAATCGGTTTCTTGCGCCTGTGAAAAATTATTGGTGGCAAATGCGCCCCAAACTCCGAATGTAAAGTTGAAACCAGTGAGCGAAACCGTAGGCTGAATGCTGGGTGACGAGCCAAAATCACTTCCCCGCCACACGTAGCGACTCATGATATCTGCCCCACTGTTTAATTCTACCTTTGATGTGTCTTTTTCCTGACCTTCCATGAAATAAGGAATCAGAGACACGCAAAGAAAAAAGAATACTGATAAAAATTTTTGCTTCATATGCTTCGTTTTAATTCGAAGCAAAGCAATAAATACTGCGTCAGATGTACAATACCGAATTAACGGAAATGATTACGTGGCTTTCTGAAAAAGTCCTACGTGATTCACGTATTTTTCTAAAATCAGATTTCGATGATTTTATTTCGGATGGCATATTTAATCAGCTCAACTATTCCTGACTTCGACACTTTGCGTTTTCTTTCTTAAAGAATACTGACGTCCGGAGGATGTCAAACAATAATAGCGTCCGGCGAACTTGTCACGTTTTACGTGAAGCCGGATGTAGAATAGCACAAAAAACAAGACCCCGTCAGGGTCTAACACCCCTGTTATCGTGAAAAAATATTGTTTTGATTATCCTTTATTTGACCTCTCCGAGGTCGGTTTTTTTCTTTCTCTTTCCCGGCTTTGCCGGGCTATTATTATTTGACCTGCGCTGCAGGTCGGTTAAAATTCATGACATGCATTGATACTCTTCAATTCTATTCATTGGATGTATCATCACAAAACTATAAAAATATAACCATAGTGTCCTAATGGCGAAGTCAGGAAAATCAGATTTCAATGATTTTATTTCGGATGGCATATTTAATCAGCTCCACCGTTGTTTTTAATTCCAGTTTCTGCATGATATGCGTTTTGTGAGTCTCAACAGTGCGAATGCTGATAAATAGTTTCCCGGCAATTTCCAGATTGGAAAGTCCTTCGCAGAACAGGTGTAGCACTTCGTTTTCGCGTTGAGACAATGGCTCTGTCGATGGATCCGGATTTTCTTCTTTTTCCAGTTTTCGCATCAGAGCTTTTCGCAGCACGTCGGAAGTGGCTTCACCGAAATATTCTTCGCCGGCATAAAGCCGACGTATGGCATCGGTGAGTTCGCGCGCCGGAATGTTTTTTGGCAGATACCCTTTTGCGCCAGCTTTAATAGCACGAATGATATATTCTTCATCGTTGTGCATGGAAAGAATGAGTACTGGTAAAGCAGGTCTCATCTGCAAAATCAGCGGAAGCGCATCAATCCCCGATTTGTCGGGAAGCGAAATATCGAGAATAAGAACATCGGGAAAAGTGTTCTCCAGCGTATTAAGAGCTTCTGCAGCCGAACTGGCCTCAGCAACGACGTTGATGTCCTGCGTTCCTGAAATGATCGCTTTCACGCCGTCACGCACAATGTCGTGATCATCAACCAGCATGATTTTAATTTTATGCTCCATGACTTTCGTTTAATGTATAGTGCAGTTCTATTTTTGTTCCACAGTTTTGTTTTGAATCAATATTCAGGTTGGCACCAATCAGGGCGGCTCTTTCCCTGATATTGGCAAGCCCCTTTCCACGCGCAGTTTCTTCCGATCCGAATCCGCATCCGTTGTCCTGAATTTGCATCAAAATCAAAGGGGTATTAAAGGAAAATCCAACTTTAATTTCAGAGGCATTGCTGTGTTTTAACGCATTGCTCAATGCTTCCTGTAAAATGCGATACAAATGTGTTGCTTCCATTTCGCTCAGTGGCAGTGTTACTTCGTCGATGGCTTGAATAATTTTTATTCCGGAACTTTCTTCCATTTGATTGCATAAGCTACGAAGTGCGCTTGTAAGGCCAAACTCCGACAATTCGGAAGGCGCAAGCCCTTTCGATATTTTACGCAATTCGGTGATTCCCTGATTGACCAATTTTTTCGAAGCCGCATATGGAGCCAGATTCTGAATGTTTTCGTATTGCCCCATACTTTCCAGTTGAAAACGAGCGGCAACAAAAATCTGTCCTATACCATCGTGCAATTCGCGTGAAAGCCGCTGGCGTTCCTTTTCCTGGCCCTCGATAAACGATTCAATCCGTTGACTTCTTTCGGCTTCAAGTTGCAATTCGCGGGTGGATATTTCTTGTTGTTGTTCACAAAGCTTCTGCGACATTTCGTTGAAAGCGCCCGCCAGCTCGCCCAGCTCATCGTTGCTTTGATAATCGACCTGCACACCCAGCTGACCTGTGCTTATTTGTGAAACAGCTGTTTTCAACCGCAAAAGCGGACGTGTAAAAAACCGGGAAAGCCAGAAAGAAACAAAAACGAGAATGAATACAATGGCAATGCTTACAAAAAGCAGCGTGTTCCGTAAGTTTAGAAGGGGCATCAGCGCTTCTTTTTTATCGATTTCGGCCAGAATGGCCCAGTCGAGTCCCGGAATCTGTAAGCGACTGCTGGAACTTAATACCGGAATGCCCCGATAATCATTACTGATCATTTCACCTTCGTTCTGTTGAAAAACCTGTTTGGCAGGAATGGTTTCCGCTTTCACACTCATGACCGATTTTTTCAAGAAGCGCGATTGGCTGCGCATCATATAGTCGCTGCCGATTATATATACTTCGCCGCTGTATCCAAGTCCGTTCTGGTCGTTTTGTTCGAGTAAAATACTGTTCAATGCGTCGGCTGAAATACTAATACCAACAGCACCGATGATTTTTGATTTTTCAAGAACAGGTGCAAAAACGTACATCAGCGGCAAACCATTGGTTGTGTCATAATCGCTTATTTGAACGGCGTTTTCAGCAATTGATTGTTGAGCCGTTATTAGATAATGAGCGTTATTAACTTCGGAAAAATAGTCAGCAACAATTTGTTTTTTTTGATTTCGGGAAATGATGAAGCTTTTATTGTCGGTTGAAACCAATAGTAGCTGATGGTGTCCCGGCCGGTCAAAAACAGCTGAAAAAAGATAATCGCCAGCTGTAGAAAGAGTAAGCGTATCGCCTGATTGCAGTTGTTCGGATTGCTGGTTGAATGCTGAAAAAACATTGTTTAATTCCTGCGAAAGCCCAAGTTGCAACACTTCGGTTTGCCGATCGCGGAAGTATTGTTCCAACTGAAATTTTCGCGCATTGCGAATGGTTTTAAGCTGTGAGAAGGTCCGGTCTGTCACCGAGTCACGTGCAATGCGATACGTAAGCAGTCCGGTAACCGCAATGATGGCAATGCCCGTCAACGACAGGAACAATACAAAGCGGTCGCGGAGGTTGGTTTTCATTTTTAATCAGGTGGTACAAATATACGGGTTCTGTGTTTCTCACAACAGCCCTCTCTATATTGAGGTTGTCTCAAAATTGAAAATCGTTACGATATTCCATCGTTCCGGCCAAAATTAACCCTCGAAGAGTTCCAAACTCTTCGAGGGTTTTATAAACAGGCCGGAATATGGAATCGTCGTAACAGCTTCAAAAACAACGATTCCATATCCTTTCGCTCCTACGTCGCTATCGGACGATGGAATATTGTTTTGAAGAAGGCTTCGTTTTGAGACATCCGCCTTCAGATTGCAGGACCATTATATATTTTACTTTGGTATAATACGGCATTTTGTCTTTTCAAACAAAAAGACAACCTGAAGTCAACTTAAAACTAATTCAGACTCAATTTCTCCACTCGTAATGATAAATCGCTTTGAAACTGCCGCCGAGGAAAACCGTCAGGGTTTTCTGATCTTTCTCTTTCGCCCCTTTTTCAAGAGGTTTCTGGCTGATAATTTCAGAGCTAAAATCTTTGGTGAAATAAATTTCTCCGGCGCTATTGGCCAGGTTGAGTCCATAAATGCCCTGACTGAATTTGGCCATTTGTTGGTCTGGTCTCCAGCTGGCAGTAGTAGAAATTGTTTTCAGCGTATAGTTCAGTTTTATTTTTTCGCCGGCAGCAATGTATGTTTGTGGATCCGTCCAGACAACATTGTAGGTCACGCCTGCCAGCAATTTTCCGCTGCTTTTATCGTTGCGTTTTTTGACAATTTCTATGTTTCCTTTGTTCCCCGAAAATTTCACCACATCAACCATGTAATCACTGGTTCCTGCCAATGGCTTTTCGCTGGTGTTGGTTGCGTCGTAAAATTCGTATTTCACAAAATACCAGCCGGGCTTATTGCCAGCAACGGTTGTGTTGGTGGGTGTTTCGGTAATATTGGAGCGGGTGAGTGTGGCATTCCATTCGTAGGAATAAACGGCTTTGAAACCACTGCCCATGTTTACTACTAGTTTTTTGATTTCCTTGTCTTTATATCCCTTGTCAATGGCTTTCTGACTCGAAATTTGTGAGCTGAAATCTTTATTGAAGTATATTTCTCCGGCGGTATTGGCCAGATAAATGCCATAGATTCCCTGCTCAAATTTGGCGCTTTGCTGCTCTGGTTTCCAGCTTGTGGAGGACACTGTTTTCAAGGTATAGTTCATGCGAATAATATCACCGGGAAAAATAGTGTTTTGCGGATCGGTCCATGTGACATTATACGTAACGCCGGCTAGCAACTTTCCACTGCTTTTGTCGTTGCGTTTTTTGACAATTTCTATATTCCCTTTGTTACCCGAAAATTTTGCTACATCGACCATGTAGTCACTTGTTCCAGCCAGGACCGTTTCGGTAGTTTTGGTGCCGTCGATAAATTCGTATCCGACAAATTTCCATCCGCCCTGTGCGTATGTGATACAAACCGACAACAGAACAATGGCAAACAGTAAAAACTTTTTCATAGCAGTATGTTTTAGAGTGATATTGATTCTCGTTATTCAAACAAATATAATAAAACTTTTGAATATGAGTGGATTTGTTTTACTCCAGTTCAAAAGCATCCATATAATTTTTCACAATAAAAACATCACCGTCGCGGAATTCGAGCTCGAGGGAGATATCGTACATGTCATAACCCAGACTCATAATTATCCGGAAGTCAGTTAGGCAATTTTCCATCGCACAACCCGATTTTGATTCGAGAAAAAACAATGTGCTATCATAATTCGCAACATCATCTTGATTATTAAGCGGAACAAACTTTATTTATTATTTCTGAAAATCCCATCTGGAGCGGAATCCACGCACATCGATGTGTATGGTTGTTGTGCCCGGATAGCGTCCGATTCCGCCAGAGTTGCCAATGATTATTTCGAGCAATTCAAGCAAAATCTGTTTATCTCTGACATCAACTGTTCCGTTGTTGTCAACATCCCGAACGATCAGATCGGCGGCATTGCCATACATGTGCTGGCTGCCGCGGGCGCCGCCCACAGCCTCGTTCAGAACCGGTGGCCGGAAACTTTCACGAACAGCAAAACCGTTTTTATTGTAACCATTCTTTTCAAGCGCTATTTTCAGATCCAGAATTCTGTACAACAGTTCTTTTTTTACCAGAAGAAAAAAGGTGTTTCTGCCACAACTGAATGATGGCGGGCAGATGGGATTGTATTCAGGCAGAAATGCAGAAACGGAAACATCAGCGACCAGATTTCTGTCAAGATCTTTCCGGCGGATAATCAGAAACTCCCTGTTAGCATATGTCTTTTCATGGCTTTTGGTGAGACCTGTCACCTCCCGGTATTTTTGCGGCAGTTCACTGAAACTGATTTTCTGAAACGAATTGTATACGGAATCAATTTGAGTGTAAGTTGTTATTTCGGGATTGGAATATGTTTCAGAAATGTCATTTATATCCTTACAGGAAGGAAAAACAATGAAAAGAAACGAGGCGACAGCAAATATTCTTTTCATTTTTTTCTATGGTTTGATGATTTTTATACTGCAGTTTTCATTGGCATGTTGCTGGAGCAAATTAAAAACATATAGAATGGCCCATGATGTTTTCATCGGAGCATTGAAATGACTGAAAACGATTTTTTTTGATATATTCCCATGATAGAATATTGTGAAAGAATATACGGCAGCATCAACACCTGATGAATATGTTTCGCGGGAACAATTTAAAATGTCCGAATAAGACAGTCGGGTTGAAATATTTTTCATTTCTGCAGAATCTAGTTGTCCGGTGCAAAACGATTCTTCATCATATATGTATGTGAGATTGAATTTGCCGTTTGAAAACAGTGAATATCGATGCCAAATATTCCATCCATTGAAAAAATTCAGATGCAGAGAATCAAATTTGACCTGACGAAACGTTGGCCTGAACCGAACCCAGTTTGTTGGTTTCTCATTGTTTGAAAGGAATAGCGTATCTTTATCTATCCTGATAATTTTGCTTTTAAGCCACTCTTTCTTCAGCGGATCAGTGATGATAATTGAATCATTCCGGATTTCCCATGATCCGATCGTTCCCAAATATGCATCATTGTTGTCTTTTTTGTCATTCCAGAATCCACGGAATGCTTCTGCCTGACCATCAGAAAAAAGAAAAAATCCTTTCTGATCACAGCCAGCCGGTTTGCGAATCTTTGTTGTTTGCAGATGATTTAAAAAATCGTCGTTAGGAATTATATAACCGTCATCAACATACCATGCGCCGACGATCTCTTTTTTAATGTCAGCTTGTTTGCATGAAACAAGCCCAAAAAGCAAAGAAACTGATATGACAAATATTGAGTAATTCATTTATTGCATTATCTCAAAAACCGTTTCAACCATTTCATTTTTCCTTTTGTATAAGGCGGATATTTCAGGTTGGGTTCAAAGCGGAATGGTTTATACATAACGCTTTTGTAGTGCGAAAAAGTACGGAAACCGGCTTCGCCGTGATAACTTCCGGTGCCGCTGTGACCCACGCCTCCGAAGGGCAGCCGCGGATTTGAAATATGCATGATGGTGTCGTTGATGGCACCGCCGCCAAACGAAATTTCATGCAATATTTTTCTGCGAATTTTTTTGCTTTTCGTGAAAACATAGCAGGCAAGCGGCTTTGGACGATCCTTTACTTCGATAATTATTTTTTCAAGGTCATCAAAGCCAATCACAGGAAGAATGGGGCCGAAGATTTCATCGTCCATCACCGGGTGTGAAAACTCAATATCCGTAAGCACTGTCGGGCTGATGTATCGCTCCTCGCGGTTGTGTTCGCCACCGGTGAATACTTTTATTGTGTCAATCATTTTTTCCAGACGATCGAAATTGCGCTCATTGATGATCTGCACATGATTTTTATTTTCGAAGGAATAGCGGAAATCATCTATCTGAGCCTTGATGGCTTGCAGAAATTTCTCCTTGATTTTATTTTCAACCAGCACATAATCAGGCGCTATGCAGGTTTGACCGGCATTGAGAAATTTTCCCCACACAAGGCGTTTTGCAGTGACCTCGAGGTTGGTATCGGCAAACACAAAGGCTGGACTTTTTCCGCCCAACTCCAGCGTGACCGGAGTCAGGTTTTTGGCGGCTGCCTGGTAAACAATGTTTCCAACAGGTACACTTCCGGTGAAAAATATTTTATCGAATTTTTCTTTCAGCAATGCTGTTGTTTCGGGCACGCCGCCTTCAACCACATGAAAAACGCCCGGATCGAAATTATTATTTACCAGTTCCGCCATCAATGCCGATGTGTGTGATGACAATTCGCTGGGTTTCAAAACAACAGTGTTTCCTGCTGCCAGAGCGGCAATGGCTGGTGCGAACGAAAGCTGGTACGGATAGTTCCAGGCGCCGATAACGAGACACACTCCATACGGTTCAGGCATAATAAACGAACGTGCTGGCATGTTTGGAATGTTGGTCAGAACGCGCTTTGGCCGACTCCAGCGCTTCATTTTTTTCAACGATTCGCCAATGTCGCTGTACAAAATTCCAAGCTCGGTGGCATAGGTCTCGAATTCTCCTTTTTTGAAATCATCGTAAATGGCCTCACAGAGCCGCTTTTCGTTTGTCTGAAGAATAGTTCTCAATCGGTTCAATTGTTCAGTTCTGAAGCTGATATCTTTGGTGACATTGCTGTGAAAGAAATCGCGCTGGCGTTGAATTATTGCTGTATATTCCATGATTTCAAAGATAGAAAATTTTTAGAAGCCAGCTTTCCCGACATTCTACCGTCAGCATAAAAACTGCTGTCATCCTGAGTGTCGCTCATAAAGCGATTTTCAAGCGATTAACCTGCGACGTATCGAAGGAGACAGCAGCCCAGCTGTCGTTCTTCGATACATTTGGAGTCTGCTGCTTTTTCAAGCTACTTCCGCAAACACTCTGAATGACAGCTGGGCTAAGACTTGTGATTCCCTGACATTCTACCGTCCGCTAAAAGGGGTTTAAACACGTCATTGCTGACGTGGAATCGTCGGGAAGGGCCGAACTTTGCTCGCACCGCACCGCATGCCCTATGCCTATATCAACACATCCATGCGATTAAAACGTCTTATTCCAAAGAACAAACACAGCGCTGAAATACCAATGGCAATGAGCGAATACACCACAGAAAGTTCATTCATATTAATGATTTCTGATCCTTTATACCAGTCGAAAGGCGAAATGTATTTCAGAAAATCAAGTTCTTTGTTCATTGAAATAACAACCTGCAACAAATACATTCCTAATACCACACCCATCGAAACAGCCGATGCTGTGCGTGATCGCGGGAAAAAGGAGGAGATCAGAAATGCAACAGAGCCAAGGGCGGCACCGCCAAGAATCCATGCAAGCGTCATTAGCGTAATGGTTAACCATGGTATTTCGCCGCCAATGATGGCGCCCATTCCAATGGCCGTTGCAAGAAAAAGAATCAAAGCTGCTGACACAACATAAGTGAGCGAAAATAAAATTTTTGTGCGCAGAAGATTTACTCGTTTTACCGGCAGTGAAAATAAATACTCCGCTGTTTTTTCACTGAATTCCTTCGATACGATGGTTGCAAATACGCTGGCAAATGCAATACTGAAAAACAGATAAACATACGAAAATCCAATTCCGGTAAAACCCAATGGATCGTTTAAATTGAGGCCGGCCATTCCAATGGCTTTCTGAAATTCAGGCGGCATTTTCATATCCAGAATTTGTTTCACATCGGCACCAAATGTGAGCGACATGGAAATAATGTACACCTGAAAAAAAGCACAGATAAGTGTGACGGTCAGGAATGACTTATAATTTCTTTTTATTTCTCTTTTAAACAACATATTACCCCCTTATTGTTTGAAGAAGTGCATGAATACGGTTTCGAGCTCTGGTTCTTCGATGCGTACCGAAGTTACATTGATGGTTGCAAGCAATTTCAGCAAATCATTAGCCGTTCCGGAAAAGAGAAAATGATAATGACTGTTTTTGTGCTCAAGGTTTTCAACCCCGCTTACAGAGCTAATATTCAAAGTGTCGGTCGTTTCAACTTCCACTTGCCGATACCCGATATTGGTAAAATCAGTTGCGCTGTTTTCGCGTATTAGTTGTCCTTCCTTCAGCAACCCTATTCGTGTGCAGACTTTCTGAACCTCGCTCAAAACGTGCGATGAAAAGAAAATAGTGGCGCCGTTTTTTTGTTCTTCCTGCAACAATTCGTAGAGATTATTTCGTATCACCGGATCCAAACCATTTGATGGTTCATCGAGGATGAGTAGCTTCGGAGAATGAAGCAGGGCGCAGGCCACAGATACTTTCTTGCGGTTGCCGAACGAAAGTTGCTCAAACTTTTTTTCAGTATCAATGTCGAGCATTTCGACCAGTTTTTTGATTTTTGCACCGTCGCGGATTCCGTGATAGTGTTCCGTAAAGCGGAACAATTCGCTCACCCGCATATCGTTGTACATAAACGATTCAGCTGAAACATATCCGGTTTGTTTTTTTATTGCAACATTCTGTGTAAGCGGATTCATGCCTAGTACCGACATGGCACCGCTTTCAGGGCGAAGAAAATTCAGCAGCAAACGAATGGTCGTTGATTTCCCGGCACCGTTTGGACCGATGAAACCGTAGATCTCGCCTTCGTTTACCGAAAGACTCAGATTGGTGAGCGCACGGACTTTGCCGTACGATTTGTTCACCCCTTCAAGTTTGATGACTTCCATTATTTTGCGGGTTGATTGGAACAAATATACTACATATTGGGATAATTTCGATATTTTGTGCTGAAGAAAAAAGACATTGAAATTATAGGTGACATCTGGAAGATGTCAAATAATTATAGCGTCCGCCAGCTGGCGGATGTAAAAATGTAAATAGTTTAGACCCTGTCAGGGTCTAATACACATATATTCAAAAATTATTACCAACGAATTTTCCTTCATTGGACCTCTACGAGGTCGTTTTCTGTTCAATCTTTTTCCCGGCCTTTCAGGCCGCGCTATTATTGTTTGACCTGCTCTGCAGGTCGTGTCAATATCATTAGTAAGATATTTCTCAAACATTCCTGAAAACCACAACACTCCTGAAAGCCGCATTATCACTTGATTTATGTTGTGCCTCGAAATGGTAAATTTTGTTTTCAATCAATTGAATCTTCGTATTTAATTTTTCTCCGGACAAGGTTTCTTTGATATAATTCACAGTGAGTTTTTCAAAAACATGTTCTTTGTGAAATATAGCAGGAATCGCATTCATAGCCCATTCCAGATATCGAGTGGAAGTAACGTGTCCGTTCAGATCAAAGTCGGTGAAGTTTGTCTCTATGGTGTCAGAATTCTGAGAATCGATTGGCATAATTTTTACCGGAGCTTTTGCAATGGCCTGTTTTTCGCGCAGCGACAGAAACATCCATTCGTCTTCGAGCGCTACTTTCCCCGGCTTCTTGGAATCCCTGTCAATGGCCAGCCAGTGCGATGTTGAGCGACCAATGACTTTTCCGTTTTGCCGGATCAGATAGTCACGCCGGTACAGAATTTTTTCAATATCACGCGGCCAGGTCTCTATTTCAATTTCATCATACCATTGTGGAATTGAATCCATTTCCAGCGTAAGCCGGCTGAGCACCCAAAAGAGTTTTTGTTTTCGCAGGTCACGAAATCCAAATCCAATGTTGTCGGCCGAATCAATGGCCGATTGTATCATAAAGCCGAGCAATGCCGATGGTTTCAGACGTGCATACATATCGGTGTCGGCCGAAGTAATCCGATACTTCGAAATCAGCGTCAGACCTTCCTTTGCAATGTCAGTAATCATATAAAAACGCTGCCCGGATCAACGGGGCTCTTCATCGTTTTCGCTGTAGGAGTCGGGTTCCTGCTTGGGCTTGGATGTCAGAACTTTTATAAAAAAATATGCTGTAACCGCGGCAACGGCAGATATTGTAATCAGCATCATAATCAACGCTTCGGTTTTCATTTCAGTCTCCCTTCTTTTTTATGACGATAATAAGCTTTACGAACAAGTAATGCGATTCCAACGAAAACAGCAAGGAGCAACAATCGGGAAAGATTTGTCAACAGCAGGCGGTATTTAAGATCGGCAATCACAGTTGGGTCGGTGGCTGCTGCAATCTTCTCTTTCAGTCCATTGTTCATTAATTTTCCAACCAGACTTTCGTGGTCAAAAGCCCATCCATGACCGTCGGACAATCCCTGAAAAGCTGAGATCCAGTCGTTGTGGACAGGCGTGAATACTGCTCCGAGAAAAACGATTATCAGTAAAACAGGCGTGACGTATGCAATCAGAAAGCGGAAAATGCGGCTGACTTTGATATCCGCGCCTGTATTTATTTCTTTCCATCCTTTCTTTATACCAAAGAACCACGCAAACAGAATGGCCTCAAACGCTGCAAACACAAACAACGCGAAGGATCCTGTCCAGTAATCATATTCATCAAAAACACCCTGATTAAAGAATATAACGGTGGGCATTCCGATGACAAGAATAATCAGTCCAAAAGCAAGTGCGGTTTTCTTTCGCGACCATTTGAATTCATCTTCCAGAAAACCCTGAACTGGCGTTCCCATGGCCAGAGACGATGTGATTCCGGCGAAAAACAAGAGTCCAAACCAAAAAACGCCGGCAATTGTTGCCATAAGCGGCCCCCATTGAGAAAATAAATACGGAATGGTTTTAAAACCAAGTCCGAGTCCCCCGAGCCCTGCCAATTCCTGAACTTTCGCCACCCCAAGGTATCCAACCGAGATCGGAATAATGATAGCGGCTCCCAGCACTACTTCTACAAATTCGTTCATCCAGCCGGCCGACATGGCGTTGAGCGCAATGTCATCTTTTTTCCGCAAATAGGAGGCATAGGCCTGAATGGAACCCATTCCAAGCGATAGTGTAAAAAAGATCTGACTAGCGGCGGCAAACCAGACTTTTGGATTGTAAATAGAATCGAAATCAGGCGTCCATAGAAAGTTTAGACCGACGGAACTGTCGTTTATAGCGCCTGCTGTTCCGGCTTTTAGTGTGACCGCGCGTATGGCGAGTATAAGACCAAAAACCAGCAGCAAAGGAACGCCGATTTTTGCCACTTTTTCAACTCCTCCGCTTAGCCCTTTGCTCAAAATATAAACGTTGATTCCAAGACAAATCAGAAAAAACACAATGGGCTCAAAGGGAATCAGGGTGGCTTTGTCGAGCGAAACATAATCGTTGAAAAGCTGCACCACCTGATGCTGATCCATGCCATTGAAAGTGCCAATCACACTGTGAAAAATATACGCCAGCGTCCACGACTCCATGTAACAGTAATAGGATGCAATTCCAATGTTGCTGAAAATACCGAATACGCCCACATATTTCCACATTCGTCGGCGATCCATGCTTTGCATCATAAAAGGAGTGCTGTGAAATCCGCGTGTGCCGCCGTAACGTCCGATGCTCCATTCAATAAAAAGCAAAGGCAATCCCAGCATAACAAAGCTGACCAGATAAGGAATAATAAAAGCTCCGCCGCCATTCTGAATGGCCTGGACTGGAAACCGTAGAAAATTTCCGAAGCCGACAGCGTTGCCCGCCATTGCAAGGACTAACCCGACTCGTGTTCCCCACGCTTGTTTGGTTGGACTCATAGGTTTGGTATTGATATATTGTCAGAGAATACTATTCTGCTGGCTGTTGTTGTAGCAGCCAATCCAGGTCGTCTTGAAAATTCCATGTGTTCAGTCATGGCCAGTTGTTCGGACGAGTTCATTCATCACCGGGCAGGCCATGCAGTTATTTGAAGAACAGAGCTTATCAAACAATCCGATCAAACCCTGTGATTCAAAAGCGTTGCAGACTTTTATGCCGGCATTTCGCACAAATATATCAATAATTTTATTTTGCTCGGGCGCAATGTTTTTTAATAAATGCCAGGCGGTGTTTTCATAACTCCTGTTGCCGGTGTATTCCGAAAACGCAATCAAAAGGGGAACAATGGCATTGATGATAATCAGATCGGCACTGGTCTTTCCTGTTTTGCCTGTTGATGAACTCTTTCGCTCTGTTTGAGGACGGCAATGACTTTTCCAGAAACCTGATACGGGCTGCCGCAGAATGCGATAAAAATCTTTTTTTGTTTTAGCTGCTGTAATTTCACTGAATAAATCCGGAATCTGGCTTACCAGCGCCGCAATTTGCGCAAGCCGCGTTTCGGGCATCGCTGATGGTCTGACAGGATTATACTTCCACACATTCACATCAATGGCGGTTAATGAAAACAGATTTTTCCAATGAGCGTATTCTTGCTTAAGGGCGCATAAATAACCGTTTTCTGCAGGCAAATCCTTGTCGAGAAATCCTGCCTGCCCAAGTAAAATGGCTTCGACCGAAAAAACATTGCCGGCCCGGCACAGGTTTTTCCACGATATTGTATTGCTCAGCCATTCCATCGGAACAGTATTCTGAGTCAGGCCATAGGCCCACGCAATGGTCTTCCATGCGGTTTCCGGCCAGTCGTAATTGTTTTGTTCAAGCAAAGTATTTATTCTGGCAGACTTGCGGATAAATCTGTCTTTTGCCTGAATCGCCACATAGTTCATGAAAAATTCCGGATCAACAGCAGAAATATATTCACTGCAGTGCAATTTTCCCATGCTGAAAAGACTTTTCTCGGAGTAGTTTTCGTACAGTTGCATGATTTCGTCCGCCGGAAGCACGATGGAGGGAATCAGGCATCCGTCTTTGTTGCAGATAATCGCATCGTTTTTCAGAACGATGTGCAGAATTGTTTTGTCGTAGGCCGGATCGGTGTGGTGTCCGTGGCGGAACCAATCGCTGCTGCTAAGATGAATTTCAGCATTTCCGGCCAGATGTTGCTTATTGATGATGACTTCCGTGTTTTCGAAGTCGGGTCCGTCGCGGTTGCCTCGTTTTCCGGGTTTCAGAATGCGGCAATCATCGCCGGTGTCAAGGATAAACTGCTGTCCGGCAAGTCCTTTTTCCCAGACATAATGAATGAAAGATTCAGGTAGATTCATAACTGGCACAGTTTTACGTTTGTTGATATGGCGTTTTACACGAATGATTAGATTGTCGGCAAAATATTCGCCTATAATATAAGCATTTCTTTTGAAACGTAGTTGTCAGATTTTTAATAACTTTGCAAAAACACCAACCATGCGAACCTTATTGTTTTTACTTCCGTTTCTGGCGCTCATTATGCCGGTTTCAGTTTCCGCACAAAGCGATGAGCCCATTTATGTTGTGGTTGACCAGATGCCCGAATTTCCCGGTGGCCCCAACGGTCTGGGAAATTTCATCCGTTCAAACCAATCTTATCCGCGCGAAGCGCTGGACGCCAAGGTCGAAGGTGTTGTCATAGCATCCTTTATTGTTGAAAAAGACGGAAAAGTATCCAAGCCAACCATCGTTTCCGGTATCGGACATGGCTGCGACGAAGAAGTGCTGCGTTTGATCGGACTGATGCCTGTGTGGAAACCGGGCATTAAAGAAGGTAAGGAAGTTCGTGTCAAGCTCAATATTCCTGTTGAATTCAAGCTTCGTTAAAACGAAAGAAAATATTTTTCAGAAGGCCTCCGGTGGAGGCCTTTTTTGATATAAGAAATCAGATATAAGATTTTTGATTTCAGATTTGATTTGAGATTTTTTGAATTGAAGATAGGGTTGAGAGCCGATCGTGTCACGTTTTACGTGTAGGCAAAAAAAGCCACGAAGTACAAAAAGCGCTGCTTATTTTGGTTTGGGACAGAGTCCATGGAACACAATAAACGAGCCCAGCACCTATTACAGCGAATGGTCACGCGTCAGGAGACGCGCGCCCAGTTTAAGGATTATAGTTGGCAATAAAAAAAGGCCCCTTATACGGAGGCCTTTTTTGTGAAATTATTTTTTCATCAGAATGGAATAAGCGAAATACCAAATGACAGCGGTGCCATTTCAGGTCCATGTTTCTTTTCAAACAGGGTTGAGAGCCCGTAATAGACATATGCGTTGAACATTTTATAACCCACGCGGGCGGTTACGCCATAACGGAGTTTATTAATATATTCAGTGTTATATGTTTTGATCTTAAAATCATCGTCCACATGCTTGATGTGATTGTTGATATTATAGCCGATTTTGCCACCTACGGCAATACGGAAAACATTGTCGCGCTTTGTTCTGAAGCGGATTTCAGCAGGAATATCGACAAACGACAGAACCATTTTGTACTGCTTTGGGGTATCTACCCTGTTTACAAAGTAGTTTTCGAAAGTTGTAGGATCGTTATATATATGAGCATTGTATCTCATATTGTGGGTACCGATTCCAACTCCGATGGCAAAGCTGAAATTGGTTGCACCGAGCGGAAAGTCCTTGACAACATTGATCGCTGCTCCAGGATTGTAACCTTTGAAATCAATGGAATCGGGTGCGCCGATCCAGGTGTCGTTGTAAAGGTCTATCATGAGCCGGTCGGCTTTCCCGAAGCGGTTTGAAATCTCAAGATCTTCTTCCTGTGCAAACAATGTGACAGAAAAAAGAGCCACAAAAAAGAAAGCAAACAGATTTTTCATATCCTTTTTTTTTCAAAAGTACATATTTTTTCAAAAACCACCTAATGATTGCGTGACCGTCCAAAAATAGTTAATTGTTACGACATTCCACCGTTCCGGCCACAATTTACTCTCGAAGAGTTTCGAACTCTTTGAGGGTTTTCTAAACAGGCCGGAACATGGAACCGTCGTAACAACTGCAAAAACAACGGTTCCATGTCCTTCAGCTCCTACGTCGCTTTCTGACGGTGGAATGTTGTTTTTGCCTTCGACATCATTTTTAGACAGACTCTGCAACAGGCGTCTGGGGGTACCACTCAAAGGGCTCAAAATAGTCGGGGGGTTGAAACGGGCGAAGCTTAGGAACAGAGCTTGCGCTGACTGCTTTTTATACAGTCTATAATTGAGATAATTTCAATCCGCAGTTAAGTTAAAAAATGTTAATAGTAGGGGTGCTTCGGAAGTGTTGGAAAGGCGCTTCAGAACAAGCTTTGAGTGAGTATCGCTGTCATTTTGTCAGAGAGTTATTAACCGCGGGTCCGCAATAATATGCTTTACTTTGCCCGAATTTTCGAAAATGAAAGTATAACCAAAAAATAAATTATGTCAATCAGATCGAAATCAAATGACCTTCGGAAGCGAGTGCTTGATGCGAGCCAGGGCGGTGGTACCAAAGCCATAGCTAAACAGGTTGCTATGGGTAAACTAACAGCCCGTGAGCGTATTCTTGCCCTTCTGGATCCGGACTCTTTCCATGAATATGATATGTTTGTGGAACATGCCGGAAGAGATTTTGACATGGATAAAAAACATCTCCCCGGAGATGGCGTTATTACAGGAACGGGAACCGTTAATGGCTATCCCATCTGTATTTATGCGCAGGACTTCACCGTAGCCGGTGGTTCGCTGGGATATATGCACGCCATGAAGATTACCAAAATCATGGATCATGCAATGAAAATGCAGGTGCCACTTATCGGCATCAACGATTCAGGTGGCGCCCGTATTCAGGAAGGCGTGAACTCCCTGGCAGGTTATGGCGAAATTTTTTACAGAAACACCCTTGCCTCTGGTGTAATTCCACAGATTTCTGTGATTCTGGGCCCTTGTGCTGGTGGTGCAGTTTACAGCCCGGCCCTGACCGACTTTGTGTTTGTAGTGGACAATATTTCAAAAATGTTCATTACCGGCCCCGAAGTAATCAAAACAGTGCTTGGAGAGGAAATTTCGATGGAAGATCTTGGCGGAGCCCGCGTTCATGCTGAGATTACAGGAAATGCCCATTTCTTTGCCCACAATGAGTTTGAGTGTTTTGCACAGATAAAAGCCCTTTTGTCGTTTATTCCGTGGAACAACACGAAAAAAGCGGATCGGTTTGAATCTGTAAAACCAAACAAGAAATATAAAATATCTTCGATACTTCCGACTGACCCTAAGACTCCGTACGATGTGCGCGAGGTTATCAGGGCATTGTCCGATGACAGTGATTTCTTTGAAGTTATGGAACTTTTTGCACCCAATATTGTAATTGGTTTTGCAAGAATCGAAGGAGATACGGTCGGGCTTGTTGCCAATCAACCACTGGTGTTGGCCGGCGTGCTTGACGTTGACAGCAGCGACAAAGCTGCGCGCTTTGTACGTTTCTGCGACGCTTTCAATATTCCGATTATAACATTGGTTGACCTTCCGGGTTATCTGCCGGGCGTTGACCAGGAATTTGCCGGTGTAATCCGCCACGGAGCCAAGTTGCTGTACGCTTACAGCGAAGCAATTGTTCCAAAAATCACCATCATTCTGCGCAAAGCATATGGTGGAGGATACATTGCCATGTCTTCACGTCACCTGAAAGCCGACTTTGTTTTTGCGTGGCCGACTTCCGAAATTGCCGTGATGGGACCAGAGGGCGCTGCAAACATTATTTTCCGTGCCGAAATTCTGGCTGCTGAAAATCCAGAAGAAATGCGTTTGAAAAAGGTGCAGGAATACAAGGATAAATTTGCCAACCCATATGTAGCAGCTGCTTACGGATATGTTGATGCAGTTATCAATCCTGACGAAACACGCAGCTTTATTGCTCATGCACTTGAAGTTTCGGTGCAGAAAATGGTAACTCGTCCTACCAAAAAACACGGCATTCCTCCATTCTGAAAAATCCGAAGCTATGAAATTAACAACAAAAAGAATAGGCAAGAAAGCCGAAAAGAAAGCTGCGGTTGCCGATGTGAAATATGACATTTTAGTGACCGAACAGGGTGAATACAAAACCACGTTTTCGAGAAAATATCTGATTCGGAAAAACTATGCTCCATTGAACATCAAAAATGTGATCTCAGCTATTCCGGGAACCATTATAAAGCTTAACATTGCATTGAAGGATGAAGTGGCTGAAGGCGATGTACTGCTTGAACTTGACGCTATGAAAATGCATAATAAAATTCTTGCTCCCATGAGTGGAATTATTAAGTCGATTCATGTAACAGAAGGCGTACGCGTTCCAAAGAATTTTCTGATGGTAGAATTCGAATAAGAGCGTTCCGTAATTTATTCACGGAAAGACAAAAAGGGAGGCATCGATACGGGCCTCCTTTTTTTATAGCTGTCAGCTTTCAGCAGAATGTGCCGACCGCAGCGTCGGTGCTCTGAGAAGTGGCAGAGAAGTGGGTGCTTCTTTAACGCACTCAGGTCGCTGCGCGACGCAGAGAGGTTAAAGAAGGGGCTGAGTCGTTAGGGTCGTTACTCGTTACAAACGTTACAGTCGTTACAAATTTTTTCCAGAATCAAATATTTCCACATGCGCGAAGCGCCACATATGCGCAGCATCACATTTTCACATCATTGTATCAGCGTTCAGTAGCCAGTTCTGTTTCACTCACCACTGACCACTTACAACACGGCTTTCTTTATGCAGGCAGCCCGATCACTGCACCGTCAGGTAAGGGCTGATTTTTTTGTAAACTTCTTCGGTGACCAGCGCCGATTTTTTGATATCGGTGAGCACTTTGTATTCTCCGTGCTGCTTGCGGTAATTGATGAGCGACAATGAAATGTTGTAGCCGAAATATGGATGGCCTTTCAATTCATCAAAAGTAACTGTGTTGATGTTTATCTTACGCACCAGATATGGGTTTACAAAAAGCGATGGAGAAATCTCGGCGAATTTCAATGAATCAATTCCTTTTACTTCTTTCAGCTGATCAATGCTGATATATCCGTGAATCCTGCTCCGGTAGCTGACAATGCGCATTGCAAAGGCAGGGCCGATGCCTCTCACTTTCATCAAGGCGGAGGTATCTGCTGAATTAATTTCAACACGCACGACTTCTTTTTTTTCATACGAAGAAGCTTTGTAATCGGGCTTCTGAGCTTGTTTTTCAGGAAGCTGAATAAATGGCTCAAGCACCAAATATTCTTCTTCGCTGATGGTATACATTTTTGCAAAGTCTTTTTTGATGCGGAATTCGCCACCTTTCTGCCGGTAATTCAGAATAGACTTTGTTTGCTTATCAGTGAGCCCAAGCCGCTTCCAGCCGTCAGCATCGAGCTCGTTTGGATTAAATGCAAATGGATTCAGCTTCGATTTTGCAGATGAATAACCGGGCGCATCGAGATCACTTTTAATATTGTTGTATTGCTTATCGTCGCTACAGATGCTGCTTTCCCAGGCCAGAATCTGTTGTTCAAATTGCGAAAAATCAGTATCAGCTACGCTGGTTTTTGCGGAGCGAAGAAATGAAGAAAGCAGAATAACAGTTATAAAAATCGAAATCAGAAGCCAGATTCCGGCTTTTTCGGTTTTGGATAAATTCAGAAATTCCTTAATGAATTTGAATCGGTTCATGCATTATGGTAATCGTACGACGTAGCCGAAATATTCCCGTTCGACTCCCTTGTACGTTCTGACAGTAATGTGATAGGCAAAAACTTCTGTGGAGTTCTCATCGTATCGCTTTCCTGTAATGTCGCCGTCCCAGGGTTGGTTGATATCGGTGCTCAAATATACAAGATTTCCCCGACGACTGTAAATTCTCATTTCAAAATAATCGAGGGTAATGCCAGCGCCGACGGGAGCAAATTTGTCGTTGTGTCCGTCACCATTGGGAGAGAACGCGTTGGGCATGAATAACAAAAATTCTTCAGAAAGATTCAAACCTTCATATATAGTGTCACCGCCTTCTGCTTTCAATCCTGAAAAAGAAAGAACCATCACGAGCGCTAAAAACCACTTTTTCATCATTGTAAATTTACTGCAAAGATACATTAAAGCCAGGAATAGTTGCACGAAAGCTGTTGAATATCAGGATTTGAGGTGTTAAGTTTATAGATAAACAGACACAAATCTTCCGTAAAGATGTTTAACTTGATTTTAGAAGGCGATTTTTCACACATTGTCTTACGCAATCAGATCGGGGACATTTTGTTTCAATCAGTTCTGCAATGTGAAATGGTATTCAACGGTAAAAATTTTCTGCCTGAGCAGGAATAATTCGTTGGCAACACCTTCTTTTTCGTCAACTATGTCGGTCAGTACACCCCATCTATCAAAATCTGCGTCGGTAAGCGCTTCTGCATCCTTGGAATATATTTTTATCATTTCTTTATATTCGTTATCAGCCACACTTTTGAATTCATTAACCAGCTCTATCATTGCTTTTCTGAAGGTGTCTGTTTCGTCAAAAGGTGCTATATCTTTGTATTTCTTAGCCAATGTATACAGAAAGGCCGCGTATATTTTAAAACTGTTTTCAATGTCCGAAATATCTTTTCCATCAACAATGGCGTCAATAAAGTCGGACTCTAAATCAAGCATTTTTTTCTGATCATGTACGATCGTATCGTTCCAGGCAACGGCTCTGTCAACTGCATCTGCGTCTTTTTCAGAAGTGTCAATTCTGGAGAGTATTTCTACTTCGTAAGCCGAAATCTTTTGCGTCAACTCATCCGCTTCCACTATTTTTGGCTCAAGCTGCTCAAATAGTTCTCTTCCCGCTAATTCACAACTGTCCAGTCTTAATTGCAAGACAGCATTTGATAACCTAAGCATTTCGTTTTCCAGCTGTAATTCTTTTTTGCTTTGCGCCGATAAGGGGCCATTAAAAAAAAGAGCAACGATTGCAAAAAAAAGTATCAGGGTCGATTTCATAAGATGTAATTCAGTTTTTTGTCCGGACGGCCACATTGATGCAAAAGTATGAAAAATCCGGTTTCCAGGGAGTGTATTGCGGCAGGCTTTCAGCGCACAGCAACAAAAAACAGCCACGCGACGGCATGGCTGTTTGTGATTGGGTGGCGGAGAGACAGGGATAAAAACCCACTCGTCAACCTCCGATATACACTCATAAACAAAGAATTTTTAAGTTAGTCCACTCAAAAATCCACTTGGCTTTTTTAGCGTTATGAGCTGAATATAAAGAACTTAGCTTTTCGGCACTGCAAAGATATACATTATTTCATTAAAAATCAAACCTTTTAAATAATAATATTAGTGCTTCATAGGCATGTATTCGCATTATATCGACAGCCACCTTTCGTTTGCTTTTTTACTTTTTTAATCAAAAAAAATCACTCTTGACAAGACTCAAAGATTTTTGTACAATTCCATGATTTTTGTAGCTAAAAACCACAATAAAACCGCGATTTTGTAGTTTTTTAACAACACGTTTTAATTTAGTCAAATGTGCTTTGACAAGATTCACATAGGAGTGTATTGTGAAATTGTCCAGGGAAAATACTTCCCTGAAATACCGCGGTTCAGTAACCGGTTGGTATTGGAAAATCTTGTCCTTGAGGCGCAGACTACCACGGTCGCAGTGATATCAGCAGGGGATAATCCCAATGCATATCTCGGCAGTATTGACCTGCTTGCTTTTGGTTATAAAAACAAAGATGATTACCTGACTGAAGTGGTAAAGCGACCAGATGGGAAATTTGAAATTCAGATACGCCCTGTCAAAATCTATGAACTGCATGAGAGAATAAAGATACCCCTGTTTGGAAGCATTAAGAGCAAATACTATTGTGAACTGATTTGTGACGAATTTGAAAGAATTAAGATACGGGCTGGCTGGATGCTCGAATTCTGCAACGACCGCGATTTGGTATGCGCCTATGCGCTCAAACATATTCAAAAGGCCAAGCAGTTGTTTGCCGAGTCCAAAAGAGCCCTGAACGAGATTCAGGAAACAATGGTTGCTGAAAACATCTACATTTTGATAATTCTGAATATTTTCATTGTCCGCACAATCCTTTTCTACCAGCACCTGTTCAGGCCCTACATCAATGCGCCGGAAGAAAAAAAAGAAATTATGTTTTTTGAAATTCTTGAAGAAATATCATTCAGCAAAATCGACAAAATTCTGAAGGATTATCTGATGCAGAACCTGGAGTCTTTGCAAAAGTCTTTTCTTGGAAACACTGCAGATCCGGGTATATCCATGCTGAGAAGCTTTATCAATTGCGGAAAGACTTTTTCAAACAACATGAAGACCAATGAAAACATTGGCAATGTGAAATATCAACCCATCAAAATCAATGGTCAGATCAACGTTCTGGTGGATATATTCACTCAGTTGATTGACCAACAAAGAACTCCCGATGGGCCATTCCTTGAAACCTCGCGCGAAAACCTCGAAGCCTTTTTAGTGGCTAACTTCGTTGACAGGAATAACAAGCCTTTGAGCTCACCCACTATTAATACTTTGTTGAAGCCATACCGGGTTGACAAGCATATCAAGCAGGACAACCCCAAAAGAATTGACCTTTCCGGCCTTTTTGAAACAGAGGAATGAGCCAGCAAAGTGCAAAAAGGGTCTTTTCAGGTACCTGAGACCCTTTTAAGACTAAAAGACCGTTTTTTCCTGCGTATTCTTGCTTTGGTTTTAGTTGCAACGAACCATCAACAGATTGTTTAACTTTTAAAATCAAACCAAGATGGACGTAATAACCATAGAATCCGAAGCCTTCGCCGCAATAGTCAGGCGCATTGACGACATTGAACAGAAAATTCTGGACATAGTAAAGAAAGCTCATAACCCGCTGGCCGATCGCTGGCTCGACAACTCAGAGGTTTGTCGGGTTCTCAGTATCAGCAAGCGATTATTGCAGACGTATCGCGATGACAAAAAGATTCCCTTCTCCCAGATCCACCACAAGATCTACTTCAAAGCCTCCGATGTACAGAAATTTCTCACGAAAAACTACAAACCCTTGCTTGGGTATTGAAAAACCCTCCAAAAACAACAAAATCACAAAAATGATCCGGCAATTTCCTCCGCCGGGTCATTTTTTTGTTTATTTCCGGACGAAATTCGGGCAATTCCAGACGATTTTGGGCGTTTTTCAGGCAATTTCGGACGAAAATGGACGAAAACCGGGCAATTTTGGACGATTTTGGATAATTTTGGGTAAAATCGGGTAAATCTCAGATGATTGTCAGATGATTTTGAGTAATTCCGGGGAGGTTTTGGGGAGGATATTGTTTTGGATTTGAGTGTTTTCAATTAAAAGTATCAAGCTTTACTCAAAAAGTCATTCTGTATAATAACCAATTATTAGAAAAAGGGGGAATCTAGCACTCAGCTGAATTGAAAAAGACACATAGCTTGACTAATAATAGTTAAGTTGTTTGAATGAGCAATGGGAAAGGCTTTGAAGTATAGAAATCATTTGTCCTACTTTTGATTTGTATTCAAATATTTGACGTTCAATTCACAATTATTTGTATTTTAGCCCAGAGAAACATTCTGATAGATTGAATTGAAGAAAATATAATGGCTACAAACAAGCATGCTACAATGAGATATTTGGCGCTGGACCGTTGCTTTAGCAACTTTGGCCGCAAGTACTTTGTTGAAGATCTTATTGTGGCTTGTAATGATGCTATTTTCGAATTTGCAGGAATTTCTGATGGAATAAAGAGGAGACAAGTTTTTGATGATATCACTTTTATGGAAAGTGATCAAGGTTGGGCCATACCTCTTGAGCGCATCAAAGAAGGCCGACGGGTCTATTATCGATACTCAGACAAATCATTTTCAATTACAAATCAAGGAATTAATCAATCTGAAGCAAAACAACTAAGCGAGACGCTATCGATTCTTTCCCGGTTTAAAGGCATGCCACAATTTGACTGGATTGATGAAATACAAATTCGCCTGGTAGACACGTTTAAATTATCAGATCATTCTAAATCAGTAGTTGCTTTCGAGCAGAATCCATTCTTGAAAGGGCTAAGCCATTTTTCGGATTTATTTAATGCCATAAAGAACCAGAAAGCTTTAGAAATCGAGTATCAAGGATTTAAACAAGATAGCCCTGTAGAACTTGTTTTTCATCCATGGTTTTTGAAAGAATTCAATGACAGATGGTTTTTATTTGGTTTAAACGATGGGTACAACTCAATCTCGAATCTGGCAATTGACAGAATAAAATCAATAAAAGAGTCGAAAAAAACATACATTGAAAACCTTGACATAGATTTTGATGATTACTTTTTTGATGTAATCGGTGTTACAGTGAAAGAAAATGCCAAAGTTGAGAAAATTAAAATCATTGTTTCTGATGAAGTCTGGCCTTATATTGAAAGCAAGCCGCTTCATGGGTCACAAAGAATTAAGCGAAAAACCCAATCGGGGGTAGAAATCGAGCTTACAGTGCAAATTAATCATGAATTAAATGCGCTTTTGTTTTCGTACATGGATGCTATTGAAGTGCTTGAACCAGAACCACTTAGGGTGTTGTTTAAAAAAAGGTCAGAAATCATTTATAATAAATACCTTTGACCTATGCGCTTGTACTGCACAGATGTATTTCACCTTTGCTTCATCAATCAAATAATTGTTTATGATGAAGAACGCTAATACCATCTCGGCCACAACTATTGAGAATATTAAGACTCGCATTTGGTCAGTATTCAATGTTTTAAGAAATGAAAACGTTGTGGCAAGAGATTATTACATCGTTTTGTTTTTTTTGTCTGTATTTAAAGATGGTATAATTTCAAAAGAAACTCTTTTTTCTGAGACAGATCTGAAAAAGATGATTTGTAAAACAATTAACGAATCTTCAAATGAGACAATAGTTAGATACAGGCCTTTATTGGATAGTTTCAAGTCAGGTATTGAAAACATGAGCGATATTGGAATTCGTGAGATTTTTCAGGTATTCCATGGACTTGATAAAAAGTGTCTTTCTGAAAATTTTCCAGATATTTTTGATAGTATACTCTATCGTATTTCACAATCTCAAGGTCGATTTGGTGGAGAGTACATACAACCAATTGAGCTTACTCGACTCATTAATGCATTGGCTGGAAACTCTGCTAAAATATTTAATCCATTTGCTGGTTTTGCATCATTTGGGGTAATTCTGAACGATAATGAAAAGTATTTCGGGCAAGAAATTGACCAACGCACATGGGCTATTGGGACACTACGAATTTTGGCTCATGAAATAGGAAATCAGGTAAAATATATCTGTGATGACTCAATAAAACATTGGCCTAAATCATTAGAAAAATTTGACCTTATTGTTGCCAATCCTCCATTTGGAATGCGTATTGGGAATTATTATCATGACATTGCAGGTAACTACAGTACAGTTGAATCATTTTTTATTGATAGAGGACTATCGTCCCTAACAAAAAGTGGAAAATTAATAGCTTTAATTCCACAAGGATTTCTTTTCCAAAGTGGACAAGCACGGCAGCTGAGAGAGCGCCTTTTAGATCAGGATCTGGTAGATGCCGTAATTTCATTTCCTGGAGGATTGCTTTATAACACAGGAATGTCATTGGCAATTTTAGTTATTAGCAAGAAAAAAGATACTCCAGGTTTTGTTCGGTTCATTGATGGTACGGCTTTCATTGAAACAAATTCCAGAAGGGAAAAACAACTCAATGATATTGCTATGATTTCGGCCATTTCTGACAACAAGAATGCAAAATTCGTTCGACACATTGAGATTGAAAAAGTTTGGGACCAGGATTATAACTTAAGTGTGTCAAGGTATTTTCGAAAGGAAATAGATGGAGTAAAACTCAGAGAGATTCTTGAGGTTGTGAGAGGCGAAAGAGCAAATATTCCAGCCACAGGAAAATTTATCCAAATTAAAAACTTGAAAGATGATAAATTCAATTTCAAGTTGGATCTTTCATCCCTAGAGGACATGGAATTAAGAAGGCCGGCTGTTCGTATGATTAATGAGTCTTGCTTGCTTCTGGCAACGCGATGGAGAACGATTAAACCAACCTATTTTGAGTATATTAATGAATCCTTATTCCTAAGTCAAGATATTCTCTCGTTCAAAATTGATGAATCAATTGTTGACCTAAAATATTTAATCAACGAATTACATGCAGACTATGTCCTGGAACAGCTTGAATTTGTGAGAACAGGGGCTATTATTCCATCATTAAGGAAAGAGGATATTCTAGATGCCGTTATTAAACTGCCATCTTTAGCAGAGCAACGAGCTAAAGTTCAAGGTCTTTTTGAGCTTTCAAATAAAATTCAAAAACTTCAGGATGAACGTGATGCTTTGGCTCACGGAAAGTTAATCAGGCAATTCAATGAATTTTCTTCTTTAAAACATACATTGGGAAGGCCTCGGCAGAATATTCTTGATTGGTCAGACAATTTGCTTGATTTTTTAAATAGGAAAAATGAAGGATTTGAATTATTAAATAAGGCATTCGCTGAATTTTATGACATTGATATCATTTCGGCGTTAAAAGAAATCAAACGAGATACAAATTTCATTACTGACGTTCTTGAAAAAGGTGAAAATGGCCTTGTTCTTTCTGAATATGAAAAGCAAACAATCTCGCTTTTAGAAATAAATAGCATTGTTGGTGAACTTTCAAATAATGGATTCATCTTTAAAATTAAAAAGTTGTTACTTAAAGGCGAAAAATTAAAAGAAAGAGGAATTTATGCGAATAGAACACTTTTTAAAATATTACTGGACAACCTCTTGACGAATGCTAATAAATATGCCTTTGACAAAAAGGCAGCAGGAAACGATGTGATTATTGAATTAACAGTGGTTGAAACTTCTCTTTTGCTTGAGATTAAAAATAACGGAAAGCCTTTCCCGAAAAACTTCGATAGGGAGAAATTCATTACCAAATATTCCACAGCTGACTCACAGAATGGTAGTGGTATAGGCGGGTATGACATTCACAGAATTGCAACAGAATTTAATAACCCAGATTGGATTTTATCATTGAACAAGGACCCATTGTTTCCTGTGATATTTATTTTTCAATTTCCAATCAAACTAATAAATTGATTATGGAAGATAAAATTTACAATATTTTGTGGATAGACGATGAACATGAAACCCTTACTGGACTGAAAGGCAGAGCAAAGCGAAACAGCATTAATTTGATGCCATTTAAATCATTGAATAATGGCATGGATGAATTGGAACGGAATTATTCATTCTATGATGGTATTTTGTTTGACGCTAAAATCTTTGAAAACGAAGATGATGTAAAAGGCACAGAAGACACCTACAACTTATTTAGAGCAACGGAGCGGATGCTTCAAATTGACAAGAAGTTTGAGGTGTTTGTTCTTACAGGCCAGTCGGAGGCTTATGAAGACAAAACCTTTAAAAAAGCTTATACCAGGGTTTACAAAAAAGGCAGTGACGAGGAAATTGACCGTTTATTTAAAGAGATTAAGCTTTCTTCTGACAAACAAGAAGACACTCAAATCCGCCATTGCTATAAACGTGTATTTGAAGTTTGTACGAAAAAATACATTGGTGAACATGCAGGGCATGATATTTTGAGCTTGTTGAAAGTCAATAACGAGGCTGATATTGACAATCACCTAAATACCATCAGAAAAATTATTGAAGACCTTTTTTTCGCATTCAATAAATTAGGCTTATTACCTGATGAATTTGTGAAGCCATTTGTTGCTTTAAATGAAAGCAGTAAGTTTTTGACAGGAAAAGGCTCAAATGAAACCTTATTTATAGAAAAGGGATATCGTCATTCACAAGAAACTCATCTTCCACCCCTAATCGCATCGTATTTGAGATGTATTTTATCTGTAACGCAAGCAGGGTCTCATAGATCAAGTATTGATTTATATTTAAAGACCATCAAAACGCCATACCTTTTCAAAAGTGTTCTTTTTCAGCTTTTAGATGTGTTGGTTTGGTTTAAAATGCATGTAGATTCTAATCCAAAAACTGAGAATTGGGTAAAAGTTGAAGCTGTTAAAGATATATGCGAGTCAACAGTTGAACTGATCCCCGGTAAAGTCATCAACATTAATTCTAAAGCGGGCTTTGCATTCTTCAAGCCTGATAATGGCTCCCCAAATGCCTATATACCAAGTGTTTTGGTTACTGAATTTTCCTTGTGTGAAAATCAACGAATTCTGACTAGGTATACTCCAAAGGGAAAGGGCTTGGAGGTAATCGAAATACAACAAGAGTCTGTGCATTAGAAATTAAATAAATTTGTAGCTATGACAAGCAGATCCGAAAATAGTTTTAACAGCAATTTTAAGTTTCTTGAAGTTGACTTTTCATTGTTAGCCAATATCGGCACTTCTGCCGAATTTTACTGTTTTTCCGATCCAGCTGTTTCACTTGCAAAATCTCGTTTGTTCGGAGAGAAACTAACAGAACTCATGTTTGAATATCATGTTCTGATGTACCCAGAAAAAAATGATTTTAGCAATCGCTTAAGAGCTCTAAAATACAAAGACATATTACCACCTACAATTACCAATCTTCTCTATACAATAAAAGATAAGGGCAACCATGCTGTTCATAACAATACCGGTACAAAAGAAGAAGCCATAACAATATTATCCTGTACATTCAAAGTGGCTAAGTGGGTTCAGGGTGTTTATGGTAAATCGAAAATTGATTTAGAAAAAATATCATTTATTGAACCAGAAAATCACGATGTGAGGCATGCTTTACAATTGCTTTCAAAAGAATTTTATAAGCTAGAAAAGGAGTTTGCAGAGTTAAAATCAAAACACGAAACGGCAAAGAAGCAGCTTAGTGATGCAGAAACGAAAAAATTAAAGGAAAAAGCTGTTTTAATTGCTTCTAAAATAGAGCTCGACGAAAGCGAAACCCGCATTATAATTGATCGCCAACTAAAAGATGCCGGCTGGGAAGTGGATACTCAGATTTTGAATTTCAAGAAAAATAAAACTCTGCCAGAAAAAGGAAAAAACCTTGCTATAGCAGAATGGCCAGTTGGCAAACTTTGGGCTGACTATGCACTGTTTTGTGGCTTAGAATTTATCGGGATAATAGAAGCCAAAAAGAAGGGCAAAGATGTTATATCCGATCTTAGTCAGGCTCAAATATACTCTAAAAACGCTGAAAACAAACACACTGCTATTTTACTTGGGAAATGGGATGATTATAACGTTCCTTTTATGTTTTCTGCAAATGGTAGACCTTATCATCCTCAGCTTGAAATAAAATCGGGGATGTGGTTTCTCGATGGCCGCAAAAGCACAAACCATCCTAAAGTTCTGCGTAATTGGTTTTCGCCAAACGATCTAAAAGCATTATTTGAAAAAGACATAGATAAAGCCAACAGTGATTTAAAGGAAGAACCATTAGATTACCTGACTGATCCAAACGGATTGGCCCTTAGGTATTACCAGTTAGATGCTATTGAAGCTGTTGAAAATGCAATTGCAAATGCAGATAAATTTGACAACAGAGCTCTCGTTGCAATGGCAACAGGCACTGGGAAAACCAGAACAATTCTTGGTTTATGTTACCGCCTACTCAAAACACATCGATTTAAAAGAATACTTTTCTTGGTTGATAGAAACATTTTGGGACGCCAGGCTTCTGACCGGTTCAAAGATGTAATTATTGAAGATTTACAGGTGTTCTCCGATATATACGATCTTAAAGATTTAGAAGAAAGAAAACCTGATGTTGATACAAAAATACATTTTGCAACTGTTCAAGGGATGGTGCAACGAATATTTAATAGCGATGATGAAACACCTTCGATAGGCTCATATGATTGCATTATTGTGGATGAAGCTCACCGAGGATATATTCTCGACCGCGAAATTGATGAAACATTGATTGATTACAAAGATCAATTAGATTTCATGAGTAAATACAAAATGGTTCTTGATTATTTTGATGCTTTCAGAATTGGCTTGACTGCTACACCAGCGCTTCATACAACTGAGATTTTTGGAAATCCGGTGTATCGTTATACATACAGGGATGCGGTTTTAGACGATTATCTAGTAGATCATGAGCCTCCGTATACAATTAAGACCGAACTTAATCAGAAAGGAATTAAATGGGTGAAAGGTGAAAGGCCCACAGTGTATGTCCGGAAAACACAATCTGTAGAAGTCCTCGACGCACTGAAGGACGAACTTGGATTCGATGTAGAAGAATTCAATAAAAAGGTCATCACCGAGCCTTTTAATAAGGCAATTCTTGGAGAACTAGTGAATCATATTGATCCTGCATCGCAGCAAAAAACGCTTATTTATGCAGCCTCAGACAATCATGCAGATATGGTTGTAGATATTTTGATAAAGGAATTTGAAAAAGGTGGAATTGAATTAGAAAATGACGCGATTTTAAAAATTACCGGATCAGTTCAAAAACCCACTCCTCAGGAGAGAGTCGATTTGTTCAGAAATGAAAGAAACCCGAACATAGTTGTAACAGTAGATTTACTTACAACAGGAGTTGATATTCCTGAAATTTGCAATCTTGTTTTTATAAGAAAAGTAAAGTCTCGCATTTTGTATGAACAGATGCTGGGTCGTGCCACACGAAAGGCGGATCATATAAACAAAGAGGTTTTTAAAATTTTTGATGCTGTTGACCTATATAGCACGCTAGAGGAATTTACGACTATGAAGCCAGTTGTAACTTCAGTAAAAACATCTCTTGAAGGACTTGTAAAAGAGGCTTTAATTATTAAGAAAAAAGATGTAGCAAAACAGGTAATTGACGAAATTATTGCTAGATTAAATCGTAGAAAAAACAGAATTAAGGATGAAAATCTCGAATCGTTCATAAAGCTTTCTGGTGGTAAAACCCCTGAACAGTTTATTAAAAGCTTGCGAAAATCTTCAACAGCTAAAGCAAAGAGTTTAATAAATAATCATATTAACCTTTTTCGCTTTCTCGATAAAATGGTTCAAGAACCTGAATTACAATTCATATCAGAACATCCAGATCAAGTTCAGGATGTGGACCGTGGTTACGGAGAAGCAAAAAAACCTGAAGACTATATTGAAAGTTTCAGGAAATTCATTACAGACAATGTTAATAAAGTTCCTGCCCTATCTGTTGTTTGCACAAAGCCTAAAGAGCTTTCAAGGCAAACACTAAGAGAGCTTAAAAGGACACTTGACTCTGCTGGGTTTACTGCAACAACCTTGAATACAGCGTGGAAAGAAGCAAGAAATGAAGATATCGCAGCTGACATCATTTCTTTTGTCCGCACCATGGCATTAGGTAGCTCATTGATCAGTCACGAGGAACGCATTAAAAAAGCTTTTCAAAAAATTCGTGGTCAGCACAAATGGTCTGTAATTCAGTTGAAGTGGTTAGACCGTTTTGAAAAACAATTATTAAAAGAAAATGTACTTACAAAAGAGGATTTCAACATGCAGCCATTCAAGGCAGATGGTGGTTTTGACAGAATAAATAAGATTTTTAACAACGAATTGGATACTGTTCTTGATATGATAAATCAGAACTTGTACCAACTTACAGCATAATTAAATTGATTTGAAATGAACACTAAAGAAATTGTTGACAAACTTTGGAATTTGTGTAATACTCTTCGTGATGATGGTATCACTTATCACCAATATGTTTCTGAACTCACCTATATTCTTTTCCTTAAAATGGCAAAAGAAACAGGTACAGAAGATAAAATTCCGGAAAAATATCGTTGGGATAAATTAGTAAAGAAGGAGGGCGTCGAATTAAAGAAATTTTATCGCCAGCTTCTACTTGATTTAGGCACCATCGGCTCTGGCAAAGTAAAACAGATTTACACAAATGCTCAGACAAATATTGATGAGCCAAAAAATCTTGAAAAAATCATCAAAAATATTGATGCACTCGACTGGTATTCAGCAAAAGAGGAAGGCTTGGGTAATCTTTACGAAGGCCTGTTGGAGAAAAATGCAAATGAAAAAAAATCAGGTGCCGGGCAGTATTTTACCCCTCGCCCCCTGATTGAAGTGATGGTAAACCTGATGGAACCAAAGCCTGGCGAGCTTTGCAACGACCCCGCTTGTGGCACTTTTGGTTTTATGGTACTAGTTGATAAATACCTCAGAGCAAAATACGATGATTATTATGCCGATGGTGTTGATGCAAATTTTCAGCGCACCAAAGCTTTGTCTGGTTGCGAACTGGTTCAGGAAACACATCGCCTGGCCTTGATGAATGCAATGCTACATGAAATTGATGGCCCCATATATTTTGCAGATACACTATCACAGGCTGGTGAAAAACTGAAAGGGTATGATCTTGTTCTTACTAATCCTCCTTTCGGCACAAAAAAAGGCGGTGAACGTCCAACTCGAAGCGACCTCACTTTTAAAACCAGCAACAAGCAATTGAATTTTTTACAGCACATCTATCGTTCACTAAAACCAAATGGCAAAGCCCGTGCAGCAGTTGTGTTGCCCGACAATGTATTGTTTCAGGATGGTGATGGCCAAAAAGTGCGTACCGACCTCCTGAACAAATGCAACCTCCATACAATTCTTCGCTTGCCTACTGGTATATTCTACGCTCAAGGTGTTAAAACCAATGTGTTGTTCTTTACGCGTGGCGAAAAAGACACAAATAACACAAAGAAAGTTTGGTATTATGACCTTCGTACCAACATGGAAAGCTTTGGTAAACGAAACCAGTTATCTGCTGAGGATTTCACCGATTTTGTGAAATTATACAAAGCCAAAGACCGTAGTAAAATAAAAGACGAACGCTGGTCTGTCTATTCTCGGGAGGATATTAAAATAAAAGGCGATAATCTGGATTTGGGCTTAATTGAAGACAATAATGTTCTAAAATCTCAGAACATTTCCTCACCTGAAGTATTGTTACAAAGCGCCTCCGAGAACTTGAAAGCTATCTTAAAAGATATTGAATTAATCGCAAAAGAATTGAAATGATGAGTGCAGATTCAAAAATAGGATGGTCAAGTATCAAACTAAATGATTTAACAACATTTGTCATTGGTGGTGATTGGGGAAAAGATGTCGAAGACGAAACAAACAATGATTTCTTTGAGGTTGGTTGTATAAGAGCAGCAGAATTAAAAAATTGGCGAATTGAGAAAGGCAAAACCGCAGCTCTCAGAAAAATCAAAGGTTCTAGCCTTGAATCAAGGGAGTTAACATCAGGAGATATTATTTTAGAAATTTCTGGCGGTGGACCTGACCAACCTGTTGGTCGCACAGTTTATATTGATGAGGAAACAATTGAACAAAGCCCGGTTCCTTTAGTTTGCACAAATTTTTTTCGCTTGCTTCGTATGACTGATTTTGTAAATATAAGATACATTCAGAATTATTTACATTTTCACTATTTATCTGGAGATATTATCAAGTATCAGGGTGGCAGCAATAATCTTAGAAACCTGAGATTTAGCGATTATAAAGAAATTAATATTCCCCTTGCCCCCAGACAAGAACAAAATAGAATTTCTCAAAAAATCGAAACCATATTTATGCATATTGATTCACTTAATTCCCGCATTGATACTATACCGCAGCTTTTAAAGCAATTCCGCCAGCAAGTACTTTCGTATGCCGTGAGTGGTAAATTGACTGAGGATTGGAGAAAAGGAAAAAAATTGAAAAATGGGTTACTTGAAATTCAGAGTAATCGGCAGAAATATTTTGATAAAATAGGTAAAGTCGGAAATTCTAAGAAGCCTAACAGTACTCCATTTAATAAGTTTGAACTTGATGAAAATTATAAATTACCAACCTCGTGGAATATTGCAAACATAAAAAATATTGCTGATTTAATCACAGATGGTGAACATGCTACCCCAAAAAGATCTTCTGAAGGATATTATTTGTTATCAGCAAGAAATATTCAAAATGGTTATATTAGTCTTGACAAGGTTGATTTTGTTCCGGAGGACGAATATCTAAGAATTAAAAAAAGATGTAATCCTGAATTTAATGATGTATTAATATCATGTTCTGGAAGTGTTGGTAGAGTTTGCACTGTCCCTATAAATTTAAAATTTGTAATGGTCAGAAGTGCAGCATTGATAAAACTTCAATCTAATCAGGATTCTGCAAAATATATTGAATTCGTTTTAAGGTCGGATCTTGTACAAAATCAGATTAAGAAGCTTCAGAAAGCTACAGCACAAGCCAATCTCTTTATCGAACCAATTGGAAAAATTGTAATACCTATCCCGTCAATTATCGAACAAAAGGAAATTGTTCGTCGTGTCGAGAATTTATTTTTTTATGCGGATGCAATAGAAGAAAAATATAAAACAGTTTTAACCTCTGTTGAACAATTACCTCATTCAATTTTAAAAAAAGCTTTTGAAGGTTCATTAGTCAAGCAAAATCCCAAGGATGAACCGGCAGAGAAGTTGGTGGAGAGGATCAAAAAAAACAATATATCTAATAGCAGCAAAAAAAATAAAAGGTAATATGGAAAACTATTTTAATCTTATCGATCAAGTTTCAATTGGCAGGAATTATAATTGGGCATCGCTGAATATCGATCTTAATTTTAACAAACAAGATATCGATCTTGAAAGTATTATTAATGGGAGCAAACAATTTGGTAATACTCAAAATGAAAGAATTTTTGTTCATGAATATGTTCACTATTTACAAAACTTTTATTGTAGTTGGGGGGGACTTGTCTTTTGCGAACTGGTACTAGCTTTAGATAAAATGGGGGCTTCAAAAGTCAATGATAATATTATTTTAAAATTACCGTTAAAAATAAAAGAAATTTCTGATGCTGAATTATGGAATTCTGGAGTTAAACACTACAATAAGTTTTATTCATTAATTGGCGATATAAAAGGCACTACTTCTTTTGAAAAAATTGGTGAATACCCAAAGGTCGTTATTAAAGAAATTTCCGAAGATGTGATAATTTTTAATAATGGCAGAATATCATTTTCTCTTAACGGACGTACAATAAGAGAACACATGGCAGAATATTCTTCGTTATTGTTTTTAAATTATACAGATGAACAAATTCATCAGGATTTAATTAATTCAAAAATACACTGCACCTCTAATGGCACCCTTGAAAAAAATCCAGAATATTGGATATTATTTGAGTTCTTCTTTACAAATAACTATAAAAACGTAGCAGAAGGACTGGTTTTATTATGTTCTACTTCATTATCTACAGCGAGCCCCAATAGGTCAATTATTAGATTTTTTAAGTTTTTAAATGACTTTAAAGAAGAATTAGGTGGGAAAGACAATTTATTAAACATCGTACATGGATTTCTTGCAACACCAACCGAAGTAATTGCTTTTTCATTTTCATTCTACGCAACTTTAAAAAATATCACTGAACAGCTTGCTCTATGTACAAAATATTTTGATCACAGTTTTTATAAATTTAATTCAATAATATTTACTCAATTAATGAATAATATTTATCATGACTTTAGTAGTAAGAAAATCTTTGACAATCCAACTCTATTAAGGGATAAAGCATTTTGGGTAGATTTATTAAATTCTACAGGAACTCCTATAATTAGATATAAAGATAAAACTCCTATTATATCTACATATAATTCTGACTTAATTGATGCATTGACATATTTCTTTGGGGTTATCAAAGTATTAGAAGATTTAACAGATAGCTCAAAATGCAATTGCCCTTTTCATTCAGAATTTAAAATTTGTAAAGCAGATTATAAAAATGATGAATTGTGTCTTCAAGAACCACTTTTAGTAGTAAATCCAGTAGATAAAGGAAAAGATTGTCTTTACCATAATGCAATTAAATTGATGGGTTTTGATAACAGAATAGAATTATAAAGTAACAGAATAATTAGCATGGCAGAAATCCCTAGAAATAACACTGGTCTCTCTGGAGAATTTTTCGTGGCTGCAGAACTCTACAGGCGTGGCTGGTCAGTGGGCATAACCATTGGCAATGCAAAAGCAGTTGATCTTTTTGCTGAAAAAGACAACAAGAGAATTGCTGTTCAGGTAAAATCAATTTACAAAAAGAAGAATGTCGGCTGGCCAATCATGAGAGATCAGGTTAGAAATGAGTGTTTCTACATTTTTGTCAATCTGAATGCAGACACAATGGCTCTTCCGGATTATTTTATTTGCACGGCTGATGAAGCGCGTAAAAAAGTAAAACAATATGTAACAAGAGGTATAATTGATTTGAACACAATAAATTCTTCAGAATTTAAAGATAATTGGGAAAAACTCGAAAAGTAAACAATGTAATTAAAAAACAACAACCAATGATACCAGACTACCAAACTGTAATGCTGCCATTTTTAAAACAACTTGCTGATGGAAAAGAGCATGGGTTCAGAGAAATAATCGAAAATCTTGCTGTGGAATTTAGTGTTACGGAAGAAGAAAGAAAAGAGTTTTTTCCAAGTGGTTCTCAAAACATTTTTGATAATCGGATTGGATGGGCAAGAACGTATCTTAAGAAAGCTAAGTTAATAGAGTCCCCAAAACGTGGGTATTCTGTAATAACTGAGGATGGACTCATGGTTTTAAAAGAAAAACCAGACAGAATTGATGTTGCATATCTTAAGAGATTTCCAGCTTTTACGGATTTCATTGGAAACAAAAAGGAAATTACTGATGAGGCCGAACAAAAATCTGAAATAGTGCAGACTCCCGAAGAATCTCTTGAAGCTTCATATCAGGAATTGAGAAAGTCACTCGCGCAAGACTTACTTCAACAAGTATTAAGCATGTCTCCGGCATTTTTTGAGCGCCTTGTTGTTGAGTTGCTCGTAAAGATGGGTTATGGCGGCTCAATAAACGATGCTGGCAGGGCAATTGGCCGCAGTGGCGATGAAGGCATTGATGGAACAATCAAAGAAGACAGGCTAGGTCTTGACATCATTTATATTCAGGCAAAACGGTGGCAAAAAGGAAATGTGGTTGGTCGCCCAGAGATTCAAAAATTTGTCGGTGCTTTGGCTGGCCAAGGTGCGAAAAAGGGGATTTTCATAACAACCTCATCTTTTACAAGAGAAGCTGTTGATTATACTCCACGAAATGAAACTAAAATAGTTTTGATTGACGGAGAAAAGCTCTCACAGTTTATGATTGATTTTGGTATTGGAGTGTCTATGGTCAACACTTATGCTGTAAAGCGAATTGATAGTGATTATTTTAGTGAAGAATAATATTGTTCAGCAAAAATTCATCATTCATGTCCACCACCCACTTCTCCCACAACCTCATCAAAGGCCGCGTTGCGGAAACGATCATTCAGGAATTGTTTCAAGCAAACGATTATAATGTGTTTAGTTATGGCATGGAGCGCACTGTGCCGGCCATCATTCATGGCATTAAGGGGCTGAACAGCGAGGTAGCTAAAGCCATCCGCAGCATGCCCGATTTTGTGATGCAAAACACCAGAAACGGAGAGTTGTTTTATGTGGAAGTGAAATACCGCGCCTGGGGCCATTTTGCGCTAAAAGATTTGATTGAAGATTATCCGTACACCAATGCACATTTCATTATTGTGACGAATCGGAGTATGTTGCATATTACCTATCAGGATTTGAAAGCCGGGAAGAAGCCGGCAGCCTTGCGCAGTGATAATCTGTTTGGGTTGAGTGCTGAGTCGCTGAAGGTTTATCGGGAGTATGTGGGGGAGTTTTTGGGGAGTGAGAGAAACTTGTCACAACAAATCTAAAATTTCAAAGCATTCAGCACGTCCCATTTTTATAATTAATTAACCATGAACTGGATAGAACCCAAAATTGAAAGTATTGTCACAAGCGATGTGATATTTTATTCAAAAGAATATGCAGATACCTGTGCGCGTATCTGTACAACATTAGGCATCGATATCGTGCCTGATGCATCGGGAGAAACATACTGGCAGTTTCAAAACGGCAAGTGGTCGTCGAACCCCATTGATGCTGACCAAAAGGTTGATATTCGACGCAATATTTTTGACCAGTCAGTTTTGAAAAGTATGGAGCTCTCTCCGAGCAATTTGCTTTTTGCATTTGATAACGAAAAACTATGTGGTATTGTTCATTTTACGAACTACAATGTCCTTGAAGTATATCAGGCGTTGTATCAGAATTTTTTCAATTTTGAAACAGCCCTTCGCAATCACCTGAATACATTTGGATTCGATATTCAATCTTTCAGAGACTATTTTCAATATCAACACAAAAAGGACTCAAAAGACAATTATTTTGTAGAAAAAATTAAATCACTCAATAGTGATAAAACCATTAAATCCGCGGAGCAAGTGGGTATTCTGCAGGTTCTGTATTTAAGTGATTTATTGGGCTTTTCTAAGTCAAGATGGCTGGAACCAGAGATAAAATCAAAGATTGGTTTATCTGGTATTGAAAGTGAAAAAATTGCAAAACTGCGAAATGTTATTATGCATGCAAAATATTTCACGAGAGAATCAATCGAAGAAGACTATAATTTTGCGACTTTCAAAAACTTTTTCTCTTTAATAATTGCTTTTAGAAACGCATTTAACACGCTGAATAATGTTAGCACCCTGAGGCAGCTTGAAGGGCTAGATGCCGCTCAATTGAAAAGTTACTTTTACAACCGTATATAACCTGAAACACTATGACAGAGCAATCATCCAATTATCAAAATCCGATTCCCTTTTCACTAAGCTCCGTAAACGGCCTCAGTTTCATTTTATGGGCATACTCTATTAATACCGGTAATGAACTCGAATCCGCTACAGCATACTATAACCGGGGCGTTTCAGCCATTTTAATAAACAACATTTCTCTGTTTGAAAGCAAGTTCAATTTCAGAAGCTATATCCCAACTGAAATTGTGTGCATTGATTCCGCCGGGGCAGTTCTGAGTGTTTCACTACTCAATGATAAAAATATCTCATTAGCGGCCGGCACCAGTATCGTCCTATTAATTAAAATGGGATTGTGTGAGCTGTACGGAGTAACAGCCGGGCATTCATCAGTTATACAGGCAGCAGACACAACTTCGATTTCGCAATGTGATGGTACAGATTATATTGATCCCGAGTCTTTATCAGCTGTAGAACTATACGAAATCATTTTGTCTGAAAGAGAAGGAATAAACATCAGAAGCAGTATTCCCACTGTTTATGTGTGGTACAATCATTTACTGTTTATTGTGAACCATATTTCTTTCCCTACTTACAGTGCTTCAAAAGAAATGACGCAAAACGTAAAAGAAGTAGTTGAAATCCTGATTTCAAAAGGGATCAACCCACTCTTGCGAGAGGCCGTGTATCCATCACATCATTTCAACGACCATTCAAAAATAACTGCATACGAGACCTGGTGGGGTATGGAGAATGCCGGAAAGTTTAAGACCCAGTAAAATTACATGCTGCGCCAATAGTAAAATGCAAAGCTGATTCGGTCAGAAAGCTAATTCCCCCGTTCGCCAGCAGCCCCGCCCATCGTCGGAATTAATTTCTATTGCTAATTAATTCACATGAGAAGTTGGATGTTAAGTAAAGCTGCTGTAATTATTAGTTTTCAAAACGGCATCCTTGTAAGACAATGGACTTTCTGGATTTTGGGGAGACTTACACATGCAGCAACATCAATGGCTTTAGTTATCTACATAGCTCTTACAACCTACTTTTCTTCTATAGTCCCAGAAAGTGTTTAGAGAAATAAATCCTTAGGGTATTCACTTTGCTCTTTACCGAAATTTCCATTAAGTATTTGTCGAATAATATACTTTGTATGTTTTGAAAAATCTGCCCCTAGCATCCATTTTAAATAATCAAAATGCCGATGAACGCTCTCGTCCTTATGTTTCCCAAATGAAAAAACTATATTCCCTTTTTGATTTCTAACAAACTTTCTACCGTAGTCAACTATTGCGTTACCCTTATTGGAAATCTCATGCAATTCTTCAACCGTATTTGGCAGCCCATATTTTACAATTTGCTTTTCCAGCACTTCAATAGTTGCGTTTGTATCTGCCTCAGCTCCATGTGCCCCTTCTAAATTCTTATCACAGTAAAACTTATATGCAGAAGATAAATCTCTTTTTTCATTTTCATGATATATCTTTAAGGCATCAATAAATTTTGTCTTTTCATCAAATGGCTCATCGCCTTCAGCCCTAAGGATTTCTTCTACTAATATTGGAACGTCATATGAAAGAATGTTAAACCCCGCAACATCGCAGTCCTTGAAAAAATCAATTACAGTATTTTTATATTCATAAAAGGTAGGCATGTTTTCTACGTCAGAATCATAAATCCCATGCACATTCGATGCTTCTTTGGGTATAGGTCTCGTAGGATTTATTCTTTGCGTTATTGTCTCTTTTTCTCCATATGGGTGTATTTTTATTGCCGATATTTCGAGTATTCTATCATTTACAGTATCTGTGCCTGTTGTTTCTGTGTCAAAGAAAACTAATGGTCGACTTAAACGCAACATATGAGAAATTCTATTATTTGAATAAGTGTTAATGAAGTTTTTTTCCAATAATTCAACAGCCAGCTCTTTAAAGCAAACTGGATCAAAATCTGAGTTATTCAGAATAATATATATCAAATCAATAACATGTTTATGCCTTCCAGAATATTCTATGTTTAAGGCCCCTCTAATTTTTGCTTCACAAATCCCATAAGCCATTGCAATTTTCAGCCCAGCATGTGTTTCATAGTAATCAGGATAAACGTCCTTCGCATACTTTGGCAAAAAAACATCGACGACTATTTTTTTTGAATTACTAGGGGTCTCAATATTGTCACTCATGTAGTAATATTTTTTACAAATGTAAGGTGAGCCCTCATAGATGGTTTCACCAATTCCTGTGTCTTCTTCAGTTTTGTATTCAAGCCCGGGGATTAATACGAATTCCCCCCCCGCTTTTGGGATAATTATGTCTAAATCACAAGGCTCTCGTCTTAATCTAATTTTCTGGAATGCAAGCGCCATGCTGCCCGTTAAAATTGCCGTGGGATTTACTTCAAGAATTTCTTCATAAAGTTTCATTAACATCTGTCTCATGGATTGCTCTATTAAATATTAATTGCAAAAATACATCAATAATTATTTTAGCTCATGTTAAGTTAACGATTAAATTTTTAATGCTCTTTATCAACAGTTGAAATGTCACCCAAAAGCACTTGCTCAATTAAACCCAATTTGGTTTTGCCCACACAACAGAAAAAGAACATCAAGATTTCGAAAACAAATATCAAGTAAATATAATGTATAAAACAATAATTCAACAACCGTCCACTGTTAGTAACGCACTTGATGCATTGTTAGATAATATGTACGTAAGTGGAAAAAACGTTAAAAAAATCAGTTCGCGTCGCTGCAAATTGACCACCCTCCGCCGGACCAAATTGACCACCTTGCGCCGGCGCAAACTGACCACCCATAAAACATATTCAATTTACTGATTGGAAGCGCAACTTGGAAGAAGACAACATGCAAAGCCATGGTTCCGTGTCTGTTTATTATCAGACACCACGCCCAACCCTCATTTATACTGCTTTCCGCTCAATTCATCGAATAAATTTCAAAATATTTTCGCTAGAAACCTTGTTTTTAACAAAAATGTGTATATATTTGGGGTTGGAAGATGTGGTGGGCGGTTAAATAATTCCTAACACACAGACAATCTTTTAGACGGATAAACAAGTCGACCTCTTGGGCGTTAAGGTACGGTTAACCAGAAGGGTTAGCGACTACACTTTTGTTCAGAATTGGGTTAGTTAATAAGGGTGTTCGAGCAAGACTAAATAACGATACAACAGAGATGGACAATCTATAAACAATAAGATCAGAGAAATGTGGCAAAAGTTTGAATTATATATCATCTCAATATTCCTACTTTTTCTTTTGTTATTCATTAACAAGGTCCCATATTGCTTTTGTGAAGGCTGTGGTTTTATTTCCTTTAAAACTCTATTTACTGACCATATTGTTGTCGTCATAAGTTTGATATTTATGACATTGGCTGCTTTTTTTTATTTGCGTTTCAATCACCAAATCATTGAAGGAGCAACTAATCTTCCAGTTCAGGTTACAAAAATTGAAAACTGCAACTATGAAACAATTACTTTTCTTGCGACTTACATAATACCGTTGGTTTGCTTCGATTTGGATTTCAACCTTGACGAAAACAGAAATCTGTTGATGCTTTTTTGTGTGCTTTTCTTAATAGGTTGGATTTACTTGAAAACAAATATGTTTTACACCAACCCAACATTGGCACTTATGGGCTTTCAAATTTATAAAATCAGCACTCTGAAACAAGAAGGAATAATTGTAATAGTAAAAGGAAAAGCAAAAAAAGATGACTGGCTTTTTTGCAAACACATCAGCGACAATATTTACTACGCAAAACTACAATAATGACAAGAGAAGAACTAAATCAGAACATTGCATTTCTTTTTGCCAACGGTAATCCGATTGGGATTAAAGTTTATTTCGTTCTGGAAGATAATGGAGAATGTTTAATCCGCTTTGCAGACATCTCTCCACAAGTTGCAACTGATTTGAAAACACAGTTTACAGGCTACATTCAACAGCGGATTGCAAATAATGCAGATCTTAATTATGGTTCAATTACAGAAGCAGACGACAGTGGAAATGCCGCATATTATTACAACTTAGAAGAGCAACCTGCACTTTTGCAACCGCTTTTTGATGTAAATGCAGCCGAATTATTTGTTTTGCAACAAGACGGAGAACAATCGTTTGCAAACTTCTCTTTTAAAGCAGATGATTTAGGGAAAATTAAAGCATTTATTATTTGCCTTGGCAACGAGGCAAACAAAGTTGTGCTTTACAAAAAACAGTATCCGATTAGTCTAATGCGGCAAGGTTCATATTACGGCTTAGTGCCTTCTAACACAAGATTAGAACGGTTCACTGATAACGTAATCAAAATAAATGAAACAGTTGAATTTATGTTGGTAAACGATGCTTTGATTGTATTGAGTTTAAAAACATTTCAGAATAGTTTTGGTTATGACCAAATAATCAGAAACAAAGCAGAAGAAAATTTGTTGACAATTGAGGCAACCAATCTTTTGGAAGATATTGAACAATTGAGAGAGCTAATAGGTGAATTAAAGTATGCAAAGAAGATAATGAGCATCCGGCATCATTCGCCAGTTCTGAATATTCCGTTTAATGATGTGAAAAATTTTATTCTAGCCCACCCAAAACTTAAGCGTAGAATTAAATTCAATGGCGACCAAACAAGAATTAGTTTAAAAACGAGAACATCAAAGGAACTTTTCATCAAAATACTGAATGATGATTTTTTGAAATCAGAACTAACTCAATTGCTTTATGACAGTTTGAAAAAGGCAGCAATGGATAATAATGAAGAAGGAGAAGAGTAAATTGAAACGTCGTATTACTTTATGGAATGCAGGCCAACTTGTAACAAAGTTTTTTTCGTTAGTCGGACTGTCGTGCAAACTTTTAGCTTTGTGCTTCTATTCAATTTCAGTGCTGCTTGTTTTTTTTGTGTTACAAGATTAACATTGGTGAATAGGATGAAGTTTTTGTACATTTGATAAGGCAAACGAAAGGAATTTTAAAGAAACTTAAAACCGAATAAATACCAAACATATGGATTGGACAAACATAAAAACTAAACTCCCATCGAAATCAGGAGTATATCTTGTAAGTGCATCAAAACCTCTTAGTAATGGACGTTTCGTGTTCTCGTATGTCGCATACTATGACAAAGAAAACAATAGATGGCACAAGTACGATCCTTTTTCAGACAGCGACATTAAAAGTGAAACAATTGATACTGTAATAGGGTGGATTGAAACCTTGCCGACATTTTTAGGTTAGGTAACCGAAGATTACATTTCATTGATTTGGATTATATTTCTTCTTATTAAAGTTCAAGATGAATCAATATCACACGAAATGCAGCCGTTGAAACATCTTATTTTATTGCATTTTCGTAATTGAATGAAGAAACTTGAAATTACAAGTATTTTTGAGAGTAGCTATGCTTACTATTCCGGCCCACCCAGCGCCACCCCATAAGCAACTCTCAACCACGCCCTCATCCTCTCCACCGCATAATGTTTCGCAAACCTCAATTCTGAATCTTTCCAGTGTCCGATATCGAGTGGGTGTGTGGCGGTTTCGTCATCCAGCGGGGTGAACGTTCCGTCGGGGTGGTATTCGGTTTGTTGCGGCGAGTTGGTAAATGATAAAATGTTCTACTGAATTGGGGCTATTGAAATTAATAATCGCACATATTTTTTAATTTATCTGTCACAATTGACATCCGCTCTTCCAGCATCAACGGATGAATATGAGCACTTATAATCTCGGGGAAATTTTTATTGCTCAGAATTTTTGTGAATTCGTCTTTGAGATATTGTTTAACTGCATCATTGGCATCTGCCACTTCTTTGACAATATTGGTGCGGTTGTCAATTATATAGATTACATCTTCGAAATCGTGACTGGTCCTGTAATCAGTGCCTCTGCTGTGAAAAGCTTCAAGTTTGGTGGCAATAAAATAGGGTGCTGAGAGCACACGAATGGTTTGACCATGGATTTTAATTTCCTGCAATGACTCAAAGCCCGGTTCATACCAGCGGTTGGAATCGCCCAATGCTCCTGGCTCCGAAGGCATGATGTCAATTTCTATCTTGTTGTATAAAAAACTGCAAAGCGCATGTCCTTCCGGATTAGGTGCAAACTTCAGTTCCAGCAACCTTTTTTCAAGATTAACCCACTCGGAATAGGTTGCCAGCTTAATGGTCATATCTATATCGGATGTGGGACGAATCTCGTCGGCAGCAGGGTCGTCGGTGTAAACACTTATAACAGCGCCACCCACAAAAACCATTTTCTCATTCAGTTCCTGCAATGCTTTGGCGACATCGGACACCATCCCGAGATTGATTGTTTTATTCTCCATTCACAATTCTTTTTTCGAGTTCTTTCAGCGCCAGATCTTTTTCGCGTGTGCGGCCAACTCTGACCGCATCGACCAACGCCAGCAGCTCATATAGTGCGCTGTCATTCATGGCTGCATCGGGCACCGACGAATAGAGCGGAACAATACCGTGTCCTCTTACTTTTCCGGCCGCATAAGGCCATACAAATTGTTCTTCGCTTATAATTTTTTTATTCAGCGGTAGTGCCGAGTGCGCAGTAGGCATGCCCCTTACAATGGGTCCGGGCTTTTGCGGAAACACATAGCTGAGCCCATATTTCAGAAAATCGAAAAAAGCAAGCCGCATCACCTTCTTGCCCAACAGGAGCCCGGCATATTGCATGCGCGATGCTGCCTGGCTTATTTCCGACTGACTCATCTTTAATGAATCGGCCAATGGTTTTTGCTGCCAATTGTCGCTGCGCATAGCGATAATCTTTAGCAGAATGACAACATCCTGCGGCTTCATTTGTATGGTTGCTGATTTCATGTTTTTCAAATATTGCGTATTGCGATATGCAATATTACAACAAAAATCATTGATAAACAAATGTTTTTTAAATATATATCGCGTATTGCGATATGCGATATTGTATGTGACGATATCGTCGCCACATATTCCGGCCAAATCAGCGCCACTTCCAAAACAACCTTCCTTTCAGCATTTTATCAGGCCCAAACAATTGACAATCCGACTATTTCGGAGCAAAGAGTGCCACCGATTCCGGCCCAAACAGCGCCACCCCTAATCACAAAAACTGAAGTCTTTTTAACCAGAAATTTTAGAGACCATGCCTGATATTCCGGCCCAAACAGCGCCACTGAAAAAAACAACATATAAAGATTTTTACATATTTTCATTTACTCCTGTTAAACCTCAATCAATCAAATCAAAACATTATTATCTTTGCGACCCTATTTCAACAAATCCATGAAAAAGACTTCTGCAAAGACCCCGGCCAAAAAGGCCACAGCTGCTAAAGCCACGCCCGCAAAGACCGCTGCTAAAAAGACTAAATCAGACAAACCTACCACGCTGGATAAGCTGAACAAGCTTGAACTCGCCTTTGCGGAGAAACAGCTTTCACGGGCAGAGTATGATATGTGGAAGACTGTTTATCAAAAAGAGGTTCCCTTCAACGCAAATATAATCGAAGAAGACGATTACAGACCCCGAAAGACACGAAGAAGAGCTTGGTAAAATAAATTAGCTACTGCCCTGGCATGGTTTTATTACGCCTGCCGGAAATAATTCCTATTAACTATGTTCTGCCCGAAATGCAAGGCTGAAAATTTCAGCGAAGAAGGAACTGTGAATGGCCGAAGCCTGTACTCATGCTCTGTGTGTGGGTTTAATCTGACGATTCCGGTATTACAGGATTCCGAAAACATAGAGACAAAGCGCGAAGCAATCATATTGCATTACGCTGGATATTGTGTTGAGGATATTGTGTTGTTGACGGGATTTGAGCTGGAGGTGGTTGAGGGGTTGATTGAGGGGTTGCCAGCCGAATAAGGCTGTGCAGAGTTATATTTATTAGCTTTGCTCCTAAATTTTGGATTAATAATATGAGTTTTGACCCTTCAAAAACTTGCCCGAGGTGTGGATCAGGGATATTGATAAAAGATGGTATCGTTTTGAAACGACAGCGATATTTGTGCAAAGAATGCAAATACCATTTTACGGTTGCTATTCGTAAACAAAGATTTGATCAGGATGTCAAGCGAATAGCTGTTGTATTGTACCTTTTTGGATTAAGCATTACAAAAATTGAATCATTGATCGGTGTGCGACAAACCACTTTGTTTAATTGGGTCAAAGAATTCGGACCAAAATTGGAAATGATGCGGACTTGGGAAAGGCTCAAAATAAAAAGCACCAAAACCTCAAGGGATGAATTAATCAGGATTGGAGATGCCGATTGGACTTTGATTTGCAAAAACGGGATTCCCGAAATTCGCATCAAAGAAAAAAAGATGAAAGAGATGGTTGACAAAAAGCAGCAAAAACTCATCAATAGCCGAGTCAAACCGAACACCTCAAAACTGCCCAAACCAATCGACTCCCGCAAATCTGATGATGCTACGCTTGATATGTATGGGGTGCATTGATTATGCACTATCTTACAGGCAACAGCAAGCTAGCACTATGAGCCAAAGCTCCGCAATACTGAATTACGCAGTAACGATTAAATGTGGGATGTAGATAATTAGTCCTCTGCAAACTACATTTATACGGCTTTCCATCAAACTCATCGAAGATATTTCAAAATATTTTCGTTAGAAATCCTTCATTTAACAAAATTCTGTATATATTTGGGGTTGGAAGATGTGTGATGAGATGATACTGGTTACTACACAATTTTCGTAAAATTGGATATTTTGTAATGATCTTTGGACAAATAACACACCATCTCTTTTGTTAAAAAGGTGGGATATACAACCCATTATTGATAAAAATCCCATCATTGGGTGTTAAAAAAGGTGTGTCACAAAGACGTTACAGACCATTATAAGACAGAAAATTAAATCCTAAATATCATGAATGAAAACTTTTTAATTCAGTATCAAGAAACAGTTCCAGAAGAAATTATTTTCGAATTTCAAGAAGACCTTAAAGAATTCACCGTAATTGTTGAAAAACAACCAGACTCTGAATACCACTACTCAACAGGAAATCTTTTTAATGACATTGTCATATTTATCAATGAGAACCAGACAGGATTAATTGTTTCAGGTCTCATTGTACGTGCAAGTTATGACTTGCTAAAGTTTTCAATTACAAAACTAATCAAAGGGTTAAAGAAGAAATCTCCCAAAGAACAAACTGAAAACCTAAGAAAAATTAGTATTAATCATAGAATATATGGTAAAATCATAGAGTTTGAGATTGAAACAAATTTATCTGACGATTTAATTGAGAGAGCTATTGACAAATCATTTGATACAATAAAACAAGAGCAGATTAAGGAAATATTAAACAATAGAGATTTTCTATCAAAAGAATATGACTATAATCAAGCAAAATTTATTTACAATAAAGCTACTGGACTATGGGAGCCAATTAATTATGGTCAGACAAGAAAAGATTTTGAAGATTTTCAAAGAAAAGCAAATGAGGATTTTAATTGTTAATATATGAAAGAAGAAGATTTAATATTCAAAACGATTCTATCGTGTGTGCCTTTAAGACAAATTGGCGAAAATGGAATGCCAAAAAATTATGCTTCAGGCGTAATAATTAATTACTGTAATAAAAAAGTAATTATGAGTGTATTTCATGCAACAAGAGATTTTACTAACTGGGCGATTGAAATAAAATCTGATTTTAAAAATGGAACTTGGCTTAAGGAGCTAGGACAAATGGGTAATGCTGTTGAAGCGAGTATAGACTGTGAAGAAATTAATAGAATAGATTTTTCTTATAATACATTACCCTCTGACATCAAGTCCTTTCACCAAGTTATCGATATTGAGTCAAATCAGATATTTGAGCATGAAAGATTAATAATTGACTATGATTTTGCAACGAAACCATCTTTTGACAAAAAGTATTCTTTCTTTGGACAAACTGAATTTAAAAATAATGGTAAAATAATAATACCTGTTGGTAAATTAGTCATGAATTTGGAATATGTAAGAGATGATGGTTCTTTTTACGTTTTCAAACTTCCAAATAAACACCCTGGACATGAATACTTTAGAGGAACAAGTGGAGCCCCAATTTTCGATAATGATGGAAACTTAGTTTCTCTTGTATGTAAAGGGAATAAAGACGAAGATTATATTTACGGTATTAGATTAATTAAATACAAATCTTTGATTGATATACAGGTTGACAATATAAATAACGGCATGTAACAGCAACTCTGCCCAATAGCCTATGAAAGAGCAAATTGAAACAGCAGTGTCCCGCAGGAAATTTGAATCGGGTGACGCAAAACGGCTACTGGGTATTTTTGTAAACCGTTAGGTGCAACCATAAAGAAGCCAAAACAATTTGACAAATAATCGATTTTTAATGAGGGAAACAATTTTTATTAGTCACGCAACACCTGAAGACAACGATTTTACAATCTGGTTAGCATCGAGACTTGAACTTCTAGGATATAAGATATGGATTGATAAAAACGGGTTACTAGGTGGCGAGAAATTTTGGGAAACAATAGACAATGTTATTAGGGACGAGGCTGTCAAATTTCTATTGGTTTATTCAAAAAACATTTTCCAAAAGGACGTCAATGGAATTATTAAGGAAGGAAAACTTAAAGATGGTGTTTACAAAGAATACAGCTTCGCAGAAAGTATTGGGAAAAAGTATAATTTGGGAGACTTTATTATTTTGATGAACATTGATAATGCTGATTATAATTTATTTATAGGCGCAGACAGGCTTAATCAAATACCATTTTATGAAAATTGGTCGTCTGGATTAAAGCAACTAGAAAAAAAGTTGATAAAGGAAGAGGTTTTAAAACAATCAGAATATCAAAATACTGGTTTTGGAGATTGGTATGAGAACCATTTTATAACTCAACAAAAGGTTTTACCCAAAAACGAATTGTATTATTCAAATTGGTGGTCAATACCCAAACTACCTGAGAGTTTCTTTATCTATCAGTTTGAAAATAAAGAACAAGCTAATCATATTGCAAAGCAAAAAACAAATTTTCCCATTAGTCAAATTACAAATAATTTGAGTTCGTTTGAAGAGCTTTCAGATTTTGATTTACAACAAAATGAAAGTAAAATTACAATTAAACCCAAGTGCATTTTCGAAATTAAAGTAACAGACGTTTTGATGGGTTTTGAATCAAGTAAATTTCCGAATCATCGTGACACTGAAAATCATTTCAAGCAACTATTGAAAAAAGTATTTCATCAAATAATGAAGAATAGAGGCATGTTTTGGTATGAGATGGCTAATAAAAGGTTAGCATATTATTATACTACAAGTAATCTGACATCTTTGAAAGTAAAATTTGATTTTCCAAATCGAAAAACTAACAAGTCAAAGAATAAAAATTTGATTGGTAAAAACAGCACAAATGGGTATTGGCATTTTGCGGTATCAGTTAAACCGATTTTGTCACCTGTCTTGAGCTTTAGTCTTAAAAATCATATTGCGTTCACGGATGATGGGCTCAATGTATGGAAAACGGATAAAAACGAGGTTGATAAAGAAAAAATTCATAGGGAACGCAGAAAGAAGGGGAAGCGATTATTTAATGAAGATTGGCGTGATTTGTTTTTAGCTTTTATCAGTGCCTTAAAAAAAGATGGGAAAATTGAAATAAAGCTTTCTTCAAATTTCATATTAGATATGCCTGTTTATCCAGAAATGTTTTGGGCGGATTTTGGCTATTTTGACCCAAAGGATAAAACAAGACAGGGTTTGTTATCAATGTATGATTTTGAAGATGATAATTTTGAAGAAGATGATTGAGCCAAAACTTATACATATACGTGAGCCAAAATTAACTTTTGGGTTTGATCAAAAAATGGAAGACCCAAGAGATGGTTTAACTCTTTTCGGATCATATTCCAAAAACAAACATTCAGGACAAATAAGTATTGGCATTATTGGCCCAAAAGAGCAAAGAGATCATGTAAAGGCGTATATAAAAAAAATTCACAAGCCAATAATAAGTAAACGATCAGATATTGCAAGACCTTTTTTCCCAGGGATAGAATCGACTTTCGATATTTCAATCAACTTTGAGGCAATACAAGAAATTGATATTCAAAGAGAAATTATTGATGAATATTTGAAATATTCAGACGGATATCAAAGAGTGTATAATTTAACTAATCTCTATTCAGACAAACTAAAAAAATATTTGAACGAAGAGGAAATTCCTGTTACAGTTTGGTTCGTTGCAATTCCAGATGAAATTTACCAATATGGAAGGCCAAAATCTAAGATACCAAAATCGGATGATAACAAATCAATTGGATTACGAAAAAGGGAGCGAGATCCATCTGCCTTATTCCTTTTCGATGAAATGAATGAACTGAAGGCGGCTTATGATTTTGAGATTAACTTTCACAACCAGTTAAAGGCAAAACTTCTAAATGATAAAATTGTAACTCAAATAATTAGAGAAAGTACAATTGCTTATGAGGAGCTTTGGACTGACCAAGAGAAAATTGAATATGAAAGATTATTCGACACTGCAAAAGCTTGGAATATTTCTACTACTTTGTATTACAAATCAGGTGGTTTGCCTTGGAAATTGGGGGAAGTAAGAAAGAATGTTTGTTATTTAGGTTTGGTTTACAAACAAATTGAACAGTCAATTGACAGGAAGAATGCTTGTTGTGCCGCACAAATGTTTTTAGATTCAGGTGATGGCATGGTATTTCGCGGAAATATCGGCCCTTGGTTTAATCCAAAAACAAAAGAGTATCATATAACAAAAAAAGATGCGAACAGCTTATTATCAATGTCAATTGAATCATTCAAAGACAAATCAGAAACTAAAGAATATCCAAATGAGATTTTCATTCACTCAAAAACATATTTTAATGATGAAGAATGGGAGGGATTTAAAGAAGCAACAGTAGGGAAAAGCAAAATAATTGGTGTTAGAATTAAGGATGATAGTGCATTTAAACTTTACAGAGATTTTTCTTACTGCGTTCCTAGAGGAACTGCATTAATTGTTACTGAGAACTCGGCATATCTTTGGACAAAGGGTTATATCCCAAGAATTCAAACACAACTAGGACTTGAAACTCCAAACCCAATAAGTGTTGAGGTAGTTAGAGGAGAAAAAGATATTGAAACTGTTTGTAAGGACATACTTGCATTGACAAAGCTTAATTACAATGCTTGCATTTTCGCTGACGGATCACCAGTTACTTTGCGCTTCGCAGACTCAATTGGCGAGGTGTTAACAGCTGGGCGTGATATTAAATCAGAAGTTTTACCATTTAAACATTATTTATAACGACAAAAATCCTGCACCTAATAACTCATGTTTTCAGTGTCTATTGAACGATGCCAAACCTGAAGCACTGTTGCGCGAAATGCCGCCTTTTAATATGTTTATTTGTATATTTGTAAAAGAACGATAAGTAAAAGGCAAAGAGGCTGGAGATCGCTTTAGAAAATAACACTGCAAAAGTTAACAACAAGATATTTAATGACATTAAAAGAACTTGAAAATCATTACGAAGAGTTTTTACAAGCCGACTTGAAGGTTTTACCTGAAAAGGCAACAACACTTTTTGATATTGCGGGATTTCCTCATTACGAAACGGTCTTGAGTAACTTTTATTCGTTTTACCTAAACCCAAGCGGACAGCACGGACTAGGTGACCTTTTCATTTCTGCATTGTCCGACATTATTGAGCGTAAGGCTAAAGGACTTTCTGTAATCGAAAATTCAAAAATTTGCTATACAGAGAGAGAAGTGCGTACAAGCAATGGCAAATATATTGATATAGTAATAAATGAACCATCAGAAATTAGTAATGAAGTTGAAAATGCAATTATTATAGAAAATAAAGTAAACGCTGCTGTTTATAATGACTTAATTGAGTATTACGATTCAATAAAGGTTAATAAAAACAAAGTTGGTGTTGTTTTATCATTGCGACCTGAAAAAAACTTGCCTAAACAGTTTATCAGTATTACTCACGATGAATTTACAAATCAAATCGAACAATCATCTGGTTCGTATTTTTTAAACGCTGATTTAAAACAAACTGTAATCCTAAAGGACTTCATTCAAAACATCAAAGCTATGTCGCAGACAATAGATTTAAAAGAACAATATGAGTTTTTTCTAAAACATCATGACAAAATTAAAGAAATAAACTCTTTATATTTAACAATCAAAAATGATGTTTTCAAACAAGTGGACGATGTCTGCGAAAAGCTAAATCTTGGACTTAAGTTACAAGGAAGATTCAGCTCACAGCTTCGCTATTTTTTCTCAAATTCAGCACCCGTATATTTTACTGTTTGGCTTGACGATTTATTTAATGGCGATGGAGAAATTTGTATATTCGTTGAATTAAATGAAGAAGGATTAGGGGTTATTGACAATATAAACAAAATTTCATTTACAGACGAAGAGAAAAAGCTACTTGACGAAACAACAAAAGTTCGTAAGACTTATATTCATTACGCGACAAGAAAAGTAAAACCATCACAAGAAGACATAAAAGACTTTACAAACTATGTATACAACCAAATTATACAAACACCATTGAAAGATATTTTCATAAAAATTGAAAGACTGCTAAACGATAAAAAGTAGAAGGTCGGTGAGTAGAAAAGTCTTTCGAAACACCACCACTCTCAAACGATCTTATACCGCCAAGCCTCAAAACACCCCCACGTTCCCCCCAATCCCAAACCGCCCATTGCCGGTAGCTTTCCCGTCGGCGACTTCAACAATAACATCCACCTCATGCGCATTTTCATTTTTGCCTCGGAAGTTGCCTTCTTTGGTGGTGTGGTAGATGAAAATGAATGCAGTGCGCGGGTTGTCCATGCGTAATTTGCGGATGGCGTCCATGTCGAGGCCGGCGCGGGAAACACTGTCGATGAAGACGAAGTCGTATTTTGAGAGATCGTCGGGAATGGTTTCGGAAACGTAGAGATTGGGATGGGTTGCCTGGAGGCGTTCGATTTTTTCTTTCAGCGTGTAACCGAATTTCTCTTCAATGGCGCAATAGAGCACTTTGCCATGGTGCTCCGCCAGATGTTTTGCAAAATCAATACAAAGAGTAGATTTGCCGGATTTGGGCAGACCATAAACCATGGCGGAAAATCCTATGCTGGGATCACCGATCAGCTCGCGGTATTTGCCCTGCAGGCCGATGGTTTCAAATTGCATTCCGGCCAGATCGGTGCTGCGGATCACTTCAGGATTTTCTTCCCTTTCTATTCCGTTTAGCTCTGGACTTTTTTTTTGATTGCATCCAAGCAGGCCCATGAGGCCGTTGAGCTGGCTTTCGCTTATTTGCGGCGCCTGTGTCTTTCCACTGATATAATCACTCAGCGAATTGTAGAGTTTGGTCAGGCGATCTGCATACGGGTCTGTTTTCCGAACTTTCTGAGTGTCGGCAGCCTTATGTATTTTTGAAAGAAGAGCTTTTGCTTTATCCTTCACATTCTTTTTGCCATGCAGCGAAATATATTGCCTGATGAATGAAACGGACAACATCGGTTTCTGGCTTTCAGCAATGGTTGTCAGGTTTTCCAGTGACTTCTTTTCGATTGTGATTTCAATGGCTTCGCCCATTTGTTCGTAGCATTTGATCAGCTGACTCTGAATTTTTTCGATCTCTTTTGCGTATGGCGAAGTTTTCCGGATTCTCTTTTCGAGAATGGCTTTCTGTAAGGAATCCAGAAATCGCAGAATTTCATCCTGTGTTTTCGTTTTGCCATGCATCGCTACATAACGCTTGATAAACTGAACTTCGGGAATAACTTTTTCAACCTGTTCAGGCTCTTTTCTCGAAGATGCAGCTGGTTTTTCTTTCGGTGCCTGTTTTGCCTTTGGCTCTGGCTTTGCTTTCTGTGCCTTTGGTTGAGCGGGCTCAGCCTGTGCTGATTTTTCCTGCGGATTTTTCTGCAGGTACTCCTCCAGCTTTTGCATGTATGCATCAATAACCCGTTTAATATTTTCATTCGAGTTATAAGCCGACCAGTTATTAGGTGCAGCGCCCCGTGTGAGTTTATCACCGTTTTTCAGGGCAACAGGCAGCTTGTCAAAATCAATGCTCCTGCTGGTTTCCATATAATTGTCTGTAGTTATCATGTTGCTGTTTATTTATCAGATTGTAAGAAGATCCAATTCAATTTCAAGAGCCATTGCTTCGAGTTCCAGCTCGCTCATGAAGGGAGCCAATGACGGTGTGTCTGGCGCCATTTGCGGTTCAGTCACAGGTATATCATCGGCTTTGTATTCCAGCAGGTAGTTTAGTCTGGCAAACTCCCCGGCGCGATCCTGTGCAGTGCGCCCTTCGACCTGCAGCGCCGATTTTTTATCTTCGATTTCCTGTCGCAAACTTTTCCAGCGTTCAGAACTATTTTCGCCTTTGTACAATTCTGCTTTTTTCTGAATCGCTTGCTTTTCGAGAGTGTAGGTTTCAAGCACCTTTGAGAGATCACTGTCAATTGAAAATCCTTTTGGCTTCAAAATAGTTCGCTCTGTTTTGCGGACTTTCGAAACATATTCCTTGAAGTATTTCAGATGCCAGGCTTTGTCGAAGTAGATCCTGAGCGTGCTGTAGGAGTATTCGATTTTTCGTCCGACGGACAACACATCCTTATCTTCAAAGGCAGATGCGTTCAGAAGTTCCTCAATTTCTTCCTTGAGTTCCTTCGCTTTTTTGTAGGTTTTTGCTTTCTGGCTCTGCTCGAAATCCGGCTCTGCAGCAGCAGCGTTTTCAAAATGTTCAGAGTTAATCAGATTTTCGTAAAACCTGCGAATGGCATTCAGCGACTCGGTTCTGTAATTGTTGTATTCACTGATGTCATTCCTGATTTCCTCAATCATGACCAGGGCGCGGTTGGCTCTGGCATATTCACGGTTGAGCTGTTCTTTTTCCTGATCGAAAAACATGCGGACCAAGCGATCTACATCAGTAATCAGCGCCAGTTTAATTTCTTCCGGGTCCAGGCTTTCCAGATCGAGCACGTTGCCACGGTCGCCTTTAAACCAGATGTCGTTGATGCGCGAAGTCTTTTCTTCGAGTTTCTGAAACACAAATACATCCATGGAATCTTGTATCAACGGCATGACAATCCTCACATAGGCGAATTTATTTCCCTGGCGCCAGATGCGACCTTCAAGCTGACGAATGTCCGTCGGGTTCCATTCCGGGTAACAATCGTACATGACTGTGCCGCGCTTTTGCAGATCAATTCCTTCACGAATGGTTGCCGTACCCAGAATGACTTTCACGACTCCTTCCAGAAACGCCTCTTTCACTGTTTCCTTGCGGGTGTCATTGATTTCAGAACTGATGATTTCCACTTCATCAATCTTTGTTTTATCAAACAACAACCCTTTTTTAAAACCAATATCCTCTTCAAGATATTGCTTGATCAGTGGAAAAAACTGTTTGCCGCGGTTCATGTATATCACCTGGCCGGAAACTGGTTCACCCCTCTGTTCATGCCATTCTTTGACGGATCGAATACACTCTGTCACATATTTTATCTTGGGACTTTCGTCAATGAATTCCTTGTAATTTTCGGGTGATCCGTTCAGAATAAACGGCGACAACGCATTGTCCAGGGAATAGGCAAGAGCCCTGAAAAGATTGCCCATGTCAAGTTTTCCCTGCGTTGAGTTCTTTGCCAGGGAAACGATTTTGTTTTGATTTTCCCGCTGCCGGGGAGTCATGTTGATGTATGTGAGCACTTGCTTTTCCTGAATCAGTCTTTCGCGGTTTCCGGAAACAGCATCGTACAACATCGGCAGATTGATTTTCTTAGGGCGCTTTACTCCCGCTTCTTCACCCGTTTTATACAGAATGTGATTGTAGATAAGCTTCTGCAGAATGCGTCGGTTGGTGAAAGATTTGATTACTTCTTTCTCAACGATTTCTTCCTTGTAGTTCGCGGTCCACTCTACTGTTGGCAACACAAACAAATCGAAGAAAGTGTCAATGTTGTAGATGCCGCTTTTGTTCAGACTTTCATACGCCACCAGTGATAGCATAGAATAAATTTCAAGCGGCGAATTTGAGAATGGCGTTGCTGTTAGCAGCATGGTGTTACGGCCATATTTGCGCTGAATGTAATTCAGAATCAGGAATGCTTTTTGTCCGGTTTCAGATGTTGCCGATTGAATATTGTAGCGTTTATTGCCGTCTTCATCAGCCTTTACATTGCTGAAAACATTTTTACAACGGTGCGCTTCGTCAATGACTACATAGTCAAAACCAACGATGTCAACATCTGCAACTGTGTCTTTGAGCCCGACGCCAATCATTTCACGGAATTTCTGATATTCTATTTCCTTATCGCGGGCGCTCTTTTCCCTGCTTTGTCCCAGAATATTTACAAGTTCCACAAACAGCTCATCCGAAACAGAATTGCCAAAACCAAGTTTACGGAAGCCCTCGTATGTTACAACAGTAATGGACTTTTCGGGCACCGGCTTATTCAGGTTGATGCGCTTAACCACGTCCGTCCCCAGGTTGTACCAGTCATTCAGTTGTATGCCGGTATGTGACAGAATTCCTGAAACAAACTCCCCGGACTTTTTATCTTCAAAACCAAAAATCTCATTAATCCATTTCTTGTATGTTGGTTTTGGAACAACGATAATCGGACGTTTACACTTTCCGGAATAAATAAAATTCGCTAGTGTTGCAATGGCGCAGGCCGTTTTACCAACGCCCACATCGAAGCTGTTGATGCCGCTTCCCATCACTTCCATGAATGCAATTCCCTCGCGCTGGATGTCGGTAAGCTGCAGAATTCCGGACTTAAAAGTTGCAGAACACTCAAATCCGATGGGTACCTTCTGATACGAAATATCGCTCTGTCCATTGTATAACCGGTTCCAGGAGTAATCCAGTTTTTCCTGATCCTTTGCAGTCAATACTTCATGGAGAAATTTCGAAAAGAGCTTCTCGCCTTCAATGCGTGCATTTGCTTTGAGTTCAGCTTTTTCCTCTTTGCTCATTTTGTCATCGCGCAAAGGACGGTTTGCGATGTAATAATCAGCAATGTCAATGGCCGATGACTTTTCGAAATCGGCATCTGAATTCAAAGTAAAGAGCCATTTGACAAAAACATCCTCAAGACTGTAGCGGGTTTCACCATCAAAGCGCAGATGAATTTTCTCTTTGTCTTTCTTTCGCTCCACTTTTCCGTTGACCTTTTTCAACTCTTCTGCATTCTCTACATCCATGTATTCTTCGCGGACTTCGGTAATTGAGAAAATAGCAGCGTCTGTTGCGAAATCGGAAATCGCTGTAATAATTGGCCGTTCCTTTTCATCCGGATTGGTCACGGTGAGCAGGATTGGCTTCGCTTGTGCAATGGCTTCTTTGTGGGCAGTGTAAATATCTTCGCCCCATTGTTCCAGAATCGTTTCTTTGTCTGCTTCGAGCTGTAGCTCGCGATCGTACATGTTTCCAAAAGTGTACACGGGATTGGGAACAAATTCGCCGCCCATGTAAAACAATGCTTTTTTGCGGACGAGATCCGACAATTCATCGGCATTGGCTGCTACTGCTGTTTTCTCCAGTTTGCAGGAACGGGCAGAAACATAATACAATCCGTCATCGCTGCGAAAAATGAAATAGTTATCGCCTTCGGCGTATGAATGTGTTTTGATGTACTTGCCGAGTACGGCTCCCTTTGCGGCGTTTTTGATATCACGAAAATGATTGTCTTTTAAAGTCACATTTTCGGTTGCCACTACATTTTCAACCATGTTGCCGCCTTTGATGTAATAGCGCTCCCAGCCCTTCATCTCAATTCCAAGCGAACGCTTGTACCATACCCAGGCTTTGATTTCTTCGAAAGAAATTCCTTTGTTGTATTTGGCAATGACATCATCAAAGCTCATTTTCTTAGAGGCAGAGCCAAGCCCGTTCATTCCTTTCGCATCCTGCATAATTTTGAGAATTTTGTCGCTGTTGGCGAGAATGATGCTGATCATGGCCGGACTGAGATAGCCCAGACTTTCGCTTGCCGATATTCCATTGAGGTAGCCCATGGCTGTATTTTTTTGATCGTTGAGAAATTGTAATTCTGTTTCAAGTGCCAGCGCTTCGAGTTCGAGCATTGATGCGCCGTTGCCTCTGATCGCGTTAATGATTTCTTCTTTCGTTCCTTTCACGGTGATCGGAAATTCGATGCTGGTTGTCACTACTTCTTTTCCGCCAATTTTTTCCGGATACATAACAAACCAGGTGTTGAACGAAGTGATTTCGGTAAATGAAAGCGGCTCGTTGAGCGCAAAGCCGAGTTTGAATTCGTAATCGAAAATTGTTTTGAATTTTTCTTCCAACGCCTCCGGAATCAAACCATTTCTTAGCAGAGCCCGGTCTTTCTTGTCGCCGGTGTCAGCGGGCAACTCTTCCAGCAATTTTCTAATTGCCGCAATCCGTGCTCTGTACCACGATGGGTTGATATGTTCCGGAGAGGCCAACATTATTCAAGATTGTTTTCGGTTTCAAGCATTGGAATGATGGCTGCTGGCACCAGATGCTGATTCACGACCCGGCAAATAATCTGTTCTTCAATTTTCGCATAGCCCGCTTTAGTCTGAATTCTTTCCCACACGTACGGGCTATTGGCCCTGGTAACTTTTTTCAGCTGGTTCAGAATTTCTTCGCGAATTTCTTTTTCCACTTTTGATGTTTCTTTGCCTGATGCGCCTGACAATGACAGATCTCCGTTGTCCATAAATGAATAATAGTCGTTTCTGGTTGCAATGATGTGATCCAGGACAACGATGTCAAAGTATTTGAAAGCCGTTTTGATTTTCTTGGTCAGCTCTTTGTCCTGCGGGCTGGGTTCTGTGTTTCCCGATGGATGATTGTGCGACAGAATAACACCCTTAGCCAGAATTTTCAGACCAACGGCCACAATCATTTCAATATCGACCTGGGTAGAATTGATGGTCCCTTTTGTGTGCCGGTAATAGCCAATGACCTTGTTTGAGTGGTTCATGTACAGCAACACAAAATGTTCCTGAATTTCAACACCTTCGAAAATGACTTCCTTGACAAACTGGTATGCATCGCGCGAAGACATGATGCGGGAAAAGATAAGGCGCTCTTCTTTAAAAGTGAGATCAACTTCCTTGACACGAAAATCTTTTTCAATGTCTTTGATTTGTTTGTCCAGATCGGACAATTCAGTGCCGTTGAAAATAAACATCGGCTGCGGCTGTGGAATTTTGTACTCTTTCATGTTACTTGCGTTTTAAAACAATGATGTCGGTCGGAACTTCTGTAAACCTGAATACGGGCGGCAAACGATATGCATCCACCAGATCGGCCAACTGTCCGATGCTGTCTTTTTCGTGGTTGTATGAAATCCCGTTTCTCAGAAAATTACTGGACGTGATAAAGACCAACAGCCCGCCAGGTTTTAGCAGTTTCAGGCTGTAATACATAAAAAACAGCTCTATCTGCTGCATTTTGGGCGAGGCAAAATAAGAGCTGTATTTGTTTTTATGTTTGCCATACGGAGGATTTCCAATGACCATGGAGAAGGGATAATCTTCGAGCCAGGTGATCTGCTGGCCTTTGAGTTTGCTTGTAAATCGCGGGGCTTGCAAAAAGGCCGTTTCAAAATATCCGGTGTGAATTTGTGCTTCCGGGTATGTGATCTGGCAGATCCTTGCCGAAACAGGATTGATTTCAAAGCCCGTGACGCGTGATTTGTCCGGCGCCGGGGCAACCATCCGCCCGATGGCTATTCCAGGCTCCAGAATGCTTCCTTTTGCGTCAAACCCGTATCGAAATGCCAGTTCCCACATCAGCTCAACGATGTAATCCGGCGTAAAAAACTCATATAGCACCCCTTCACCGCTTGCTCCCTTGCTTCCCTGACCGCCCGAACCCTCGTATTGCTGAATAAAGGCAATATCATCCGCAGAAAAAGCTTCGCCCTTCGCATCTTTCTCCCGGATGAAATTCTCGATCTGCTTATTCAGCTCATATTGGTTTACGGACTTTGACATTTTCTGATGCTTAGATTTTTTTCAGATCCATCATATTTCCCGGGCATTCCGTTGCCGCCAGGTCTCGATGACCTTTCACAACGAGTTCTTTGCCGACTGTTGATTTCACATGCTTGATTACTCCTCTGAGAGAGTCCATCTGCAGCGGTGTCGGCGGGTGTTTGGAAAGGTGGCCGATCAGGCAAATTCCGACATAGGTGGTGTTGTAATATCCCACATGGTAGCTGATGGATTCCAGATCGTTGGTTTGGTTGACCGTTCCGTCGGGTGAGATAACGAAATGATAACCGATGCCCGGCCAGCCACGCGAAATGTGATAATTGGCAATGGCTGTTGGAGTTCCGGAATCTGCTGCGCTGTGATGGACCACAATGCCGGTGATTGAACTGAGTGTTCTTCTTTTGTACGCACCTTTCCCCTTCGGGAGAGATGCAACGATGTTGTCGATTTTGATTGTTGTCATAGTTCCTCCTATTGCAAGGGCTGTCAGAGCTGCTACTATCCACCAGACCCTTTTCATTTTACAATTTTTATGGTTTTTGAATACTCGATTTTACAATTTGGGTTTTTGCAGGTGATGGCCTGCTGCAATTTTCGGCGTGAGAAAATCCATAGCCAAGGCTTAACGCGATCGCCTTTGTAAATGACCTGGATCAGGCTGTCTCGGCTTTCAATATGTACCCGCTGTGTGTCTGCTATGGCAATGCCCGACACCGTATAAAAAGCATCACAGTAATTGAAAACTCGTACCGGAATGGTGTCGTATATCAGGCTGTCGCGAAGAGTGGTCACAATGTCTTTCTGTTCATGAATGACTGTTTCGGAATATTGGTCAACGCGACCAGGCTTGATTTTCAGATTGCGGATTTCTGCTAAAATTTCCGGATAAATTTCTTTTAGCTCATCGTATTTCAGTTGAATAGCATCCACTTTTGCGACCAATATCCCGTTGCGGGATTTGTAATACTGTACCTCCTGATTTGCGGCAACAAATGATTGTTCCAGTCGAATGCGATTACTACGTTCGCTCTTGTACATTCTGCCCGTTATAAATGAAATAAAGGCAAACAGAAGCACGATGCAGAGCCAGATCAGATTATTGCGGTTTCGTTTCATTATCGTTGTTGTTACTTGGGCGTTTAGTTTCACTCCAGATGTAAGAGGTGAGAATGGTCATGATTCCTGCAACACAGGCCGATGCAAGAACTTCCATGTTGTTGAGTACAGAAACAAAGGCCAGGATTGCCAGAATAATTCCGGCGATCAGACTGATCAGATATCTTTTGGAGCGTTTCATTTCAATTCTTTTTTTTCTTGTTCTTTCGGATGCTTCGCCACAGGAATAGCCCGCCAATTCCGAGGATCATAAATCCAAGCAATCCGGACTTTTTTTTTCATCATCGGATAAAACCTTTTGCAGATACTCAACAGGAATGGCTTTCAGCATGATCTTCTTTGCTTCGCCAACTGTGATTTTTCCATCTTTGTTGATGTCGAGCGCCGGATTTCTTTCCGCTACAATTGAGGCGGGAATTGTTGCTGACTGAATGATGTAGGTGTCTGGTTTTCCAACAGCAGCAGGCCAGAAGGTAATCATGTACAGATCGTAATAGCTTTTCATTCTTCCGGCGTAGGGTTTGAAATATTTGTACACGTAGTCTAACTGCTTCAGATTGGTCATTTTGAAAAGCAGTTGGGTGCTTGTCCCCAGCCACATGGCTGTGGATGGCATAAACTGAATTAATCCGGTTGCGCGATAGGCTGCACGGGTGTATGGGTCAGAATGATCTCCTTTCTGCTTGTTCACCGCCTGAGCATTGATGCCGCTTTCATGCAGCATGACCACCATCAGCCAGTCCGGATTAATACCAAGCTGATCGCAGACTGTTTTCACTTTTGCTGCAAATGCAGACCGGCTCTCGCCTTTGTTGCATACTATTTTATCTGTCAGTATCATTGCTCAATGATTTTTACATGATTTGAATCTACCCACCGTTCTGTGTTGTCCACCGTCAGAAACTTTATGTATTTCGTTTTGCCGCTCGTTAGGCTGGCTATGTATTCGCCGAGCAACACGTATTTTTCAACGGTACAATAAGGCAGCATTTTCTCATTCAGAATTTTTGCATCCGAAATACTTACAACCATTTTTGCCGGAAATCCCTTCACTGTTTTATCGTAATAATCAAGCGGCTTTTTGAAAGTGACGACTGTTTTTGTATTCGGATATTGCAAAAACATCGGTTTGAAATAGTCGTAAATGTCAACGAAGTCTTTGCTGGATGCAATCCACATGGTGTATGACTTTCCTGCATAAGGTTTGAAAGCGGCAGGCAGGCCCTCTTTCTTAACGATGTATCCGACCTGGATAAACTTGACATTGTTTTTTAGATCGAGTTCCTGCTTGCCGGTGGCATAGCCGATGAAATCACCAGGCTTTGCCTGAAACAAAACATTGTTTCCTTTTGAGCTTTCATACCAGGCTTCATGGTAACTGGCATCTGGTGTTTTGCGCACATACACTTCTTTTTTGGCAACAACCATTTGGTTTTTCTTCGCGAAGTTTACCGCGGGCGCGCCTGCTTTTCCGGGAATGGTTGAAATCAGCGTCATGAGTTTCTGATAGTCTTCGGCGCTGAGTTCGTTCTGCAGATCCTGCATCAGGTCACCCCCGTAGAGCTTGTTGTAGGATTTTATTACTTCATCAAAATTGGTGATGTTCTTTGCGGCATCGAATATTTTGCTGGTATTCGTGCGGTCAAAACTTTTCAGAATGGAAACGCCCGAGGGATTGAAAGCATCGTGAATCACCATTGCCTGCCTGACTTCGGGGCTGTCGTCCGCTTTGAATTCAGTATTTTTTTGCTGTGCATTGGCAATCAGTTTCTTCCCGATTTTGTATAGGAAAAATCCACCCAGGCCAATAACGACACCGCCAACCAACACACGCGCAGGGTGCTGCATCACGTAGTCAATTGCGCGTTCAGACCTGGTTTCGCCGGGAGCCTTTTTCGTATTTTCTTTTTTAGCAGCCATCAGATGAACATTTTTGCCTTGCGGACAAGGCTGGGTTTTTCTTTAATTTTCTTTGAAAAGTCGATGAAGTCCTTTGTGGAAAGTTCCTGGCGTGTGGTCTTCATCAGATCAAACATGGCCCGCAGAATTTCCTTTGCTTCATCAGCGCTTTGCGCTTCAATCATTACTTTGAATTCGAAGGTTTTCATGATGCAAAATCTTTTTTCTTTTCTATGTACTCGAGAATTTCTGCTGCCAGACCCCTGTTGCTCTCAATTTCCGAGAAGATTGTAAAGAGTTCTCCAAGCAACTGGTTGTCGACGCTGTACAAAAACTGACTGATCAGAGAAATCACTTCAGTACGTTTCTGATCTTCTGATGAAATAGGTGCAGACCCGCGTGGATGAGTTACAGGTTGTTCCTCAACGATACCGGATTGATCTGATTTTTCAGGAAGTTGTTTCTGCACTTCTTTTTCGTCAATTCCCATGAGTTCGGCAATTGGCTTACTGAGTTTCTCTTTTCTGATGCCGATGCTTTCAAGAATATCACCGAGCATTCCGGCGTAATACCGAAATTGCTTCTTCTTTTCAAGATCGTCCTGCATGTCATTGTTCTGCGTTTCCAGCTCTTCAATCCGGGCTTTCAGCTCGTCGTTTTCATCAGAAAGTTCTTTTACAATCTCCCTCATTTCCACAAACTCATACTCGCGTCTTTTCTCATCAAATCTGCGTTCCACCATAGCGTTAATCTCCGCCTCTCCTAATCCCTGAAAACTTGGACTGGGGGGCGCTTCGATTTTAGGTCGCAAATCGCACACGTTACCGTCAAGCCACTGGCCGCTATCATTGAACAAATCAACCTTTACGATTTCCGGAGTTTCTGTTTTCACCAGATTGTTGATCTTTCGGTTAAGATTCTCGATTGGCTCCTTCTCTAATAGTTTCTGGCTCCTGTTATCGGATACAATAAAAGCGTTGAAACAGACGCCAATTCCTTTGTCGGTTTCTTTTTTTGCCCGGTCATTCAGGCTTTTCAGAAAATATTTTATGCTGCTTGCTGACATGTTACTTGGGTATTACTCTGACAAATTCAATCAACTGTACTGTGTTTTCCGGATTCACAATTTTGATCATTCCGGTGAATTCCCGTATTTGGGCAAAGGCCTGCATGTTGTAGAACTGATCGGCCTTGTAGATAGCGTTGTCTGCATTGATAACCGTGTTATTTGCGAGCTCTTTTGAAACCAGAAACAGATATTCATTGTATGCTTTGTATTCGTATTCCGGTTCATCCGGTTTGGTGAGAATACTCATTGATTCGAAATGGTATTTCTTGTAACCGCGTTCAAGCATCTGCTGGTTGATATAGGAAAGAATGTACGAGTCCATGTTATTTGATTGCTTTACAATTCAGGTAAATATTTACTGTATAGGGAAGAAAAGTACCTTTGTCGTCCATGGCTGTACCTGCATCAAGATAAAATCCACTGATGCGTGTACCGGGGTTTATTTGCTCCTGAACCGGCAGAAAATCATTGTCTTTTTTTATTGGCAAATTGGAGTAGCCAACCACAAAATGAACCAGATGGACTTCTGCTGAATTGATCATCAGACTGAATTCTCCGACATGCTGTATTTCATGGCCGGTGTCAAGAAAATCTTTTACGGTTGCAAGAATACCCAAACAACGGGTTATGTGCGATGGCAATGGCTGATCGATTGAAATAATCTGACCCTTTTTGGTTACTCTGACCGGCAATATAAAATACCTGCGGAAGTCCATGTTACTGATCGTTTTTGAGTTTGATGTAGATGTTCATTGTGTATGGAAAATCAATTCCGTCGCTGAAGCCTCCATCCGAAAACCGGCCTTCAATGATGCTTCCGCCTGCTTCTATCAGTTCATCTTTGTCAAAAATCATGAAGCGCTCGTTGGTGGATGCACTCTGATTTGTGGCCAGCAGCTTTGTTTCGAAGCCTTCCGGGAAAACTTCCTGCTCAGCAATCCGTAGTTCCAGCGTACTACCAAAGTGCGATTCATCTTTCGGCATAGAAACATAAATCCCTTCAACTTTTGAGTAGAGTTTGTCGGTGGCAGCGGAGAACCTTACTGCTTGTCGCGGTGTCTCCACCTTGACTTTGATCATTTGATATTTGGTCAGTTTCATGACTTTGATTTTTTTACAGGAATGGAAAGGGCTACCAGAGCGGATCACCCTTGCCAGGCCTGCAGAACTATTTAGTACTTGGTCACAGATGTTCCGATCAGAATTGCCTTCATGAACATGTTGGCCGGCGCGTTGGCGCCCCATTCAATGTTCAGTTCCATGGCTTGCTGATCAAGAATTACTTTTGGGTTGTCCATCACAAACAGTCCCTTGCGGATGTTCATGCCGGTGGTGTTGAATACTTCGCACGATGTGGAAGGAATCAGTGTGGTGCCGTTTGCTTTGAACTCAAATTCGCCATTGCGGAGAATTTCAGGAATGATGTCGAAGTTCACTTCAGCCACAGTTCTTGTACCGTCAGCAATTCCGGCCAGCAGAATAATTCCGGCCAGCAACATGATGTTGCCTTTTTCAAGCTTGGCTGAGCTGATGTTGCATTGACCCACAATTTTATTGTCGTCATCTTTCAGCATCTTAACGATCTTACTCGTTGCAATGCTTTTCGTGGTGTAGTAGGCGGCATCAACGGCTTGCAATGTCTTTCCTGCAAGTCCCTGTTGAATTTCCTTCGGCAGCCAGTGAAGTCTTTTTTCAAATTCTCCACGACTGTTCTGCGATCCGCTGCCTGCTGCAACGGTCTGTTTGGTTTGAGCCTGAATTTTACGAACAAATTGTTTGCGTTCGTTCAAAGTGGCGCGTTCGATTGCTCCAAGAAGCTCATCTTCTGAAATGGCTCCGAGCAGGTTGTAGTCGCTTGTTGCGATCTGTCCTAAAGTTAACATGGTTATTTGTTTTTTGGTTACTTGATTTTGTTACAGGATTTGTACTTCCTGGATCTCTTCGTAATCAGCCAGCTCACCCATGTCAGCCGGGGCCGATTCTACATCAATGGTTCTGAGATCAGGATTGTATTCGTTCAGAACAGGAAGTTCTGGATTGTAAGGCGCAATGGCCAGGTTGATCGGATCGCGGAATACTCTTTTCAATGGATCAGCGATGTTGAAGTCGCCGAGACCGCTCAGAATGTCCTTTTTCAGGAACACTTTTACAGTTGAGGCAATACCGCTTGCAGCGACACCGCCTGCGATAAGTTTCAGGTTTTTGTCTTTCAGGAAAATGGCTCCACCGATTCCTGCAGAGATCTGCACAATGGGTTTTACCAGAGCTTTCACCTGAAAGCCGGTTGCAGTCTCATCCAACGGCATTACTTTGTCAATGAGTTTTCCTGCGAGGTTGCCGCCGATCATTCCAATAATGATCAGGCCAGGAGTTTTCAATTCTTCAAAAACTGTTTTTACATCCAGTTTTGGCTTTGTTGTTTTTGCATTTGCAGCCATGACTATCGATTTTTAATTTGTGTTTTTTGTTTATTTATGAGAGCTTGATTGCTTTGATTTTTGCTTTCTGCGCTCTTGCATTTGCCTTCGATTTCTTTTGTTTTGGTGGGGCCTTTTTCTTTGCCGGGGCTTGTGGTCCTGATAAATTCTGAGCGCCCGACGCTTTTTTCTTTCCGCTGAGCACCTTGCTCACACCCCAGACGGCAAGCCCTGCCGCACCAATGGCTATCACAGGATTTCTTGTTACCCAACCAAAGAACCCTCCTTCGCCCGATCCATCATCTCCGGAATCACCCGATCCATCATCGGTGGTGTCTGCATTAAAATCCGGATCTGTTTCCATCATTTTGTCGCCCTCCGCAACATTTGCATCCACGTCCATCTGCAGATTATCGGCTTCATCCTGCGACATAATTCCGCTTTCAACCATAATTTTCAGACAGGATGCAATTACGGGTACTGCGGCGGCCAGAGCGGCGGCGGCGGGTGCTGCACCAAGTCCGGTAAGATTGAATTCGGATTCTGCTGTACCACTGAGCCCACCGGCTTTGCCTTTCAGAATGGCGTTTTTCAGCTTATCGCGTTTGCCTTGCAGTTTGTCCGCAAAAAGTTTTTCAACTTTTGCAACGGCATTTTTACTCTTTTCCCATTTGTCTGCAGTGATGCCTTTTGCAGCTGCCTGTTCTTTCGTTGCATAGCCCCATTTGAGCTTGCTGCCCATCTTTTTGATGTTCAGTTTGAGAGCGAGCAGAAATCCGTTTCGCGCTGCAACGGTCACAGGATTGTAGCGGATAAAGGCTTTCCCACCTTTCTTCACAGCTTCGCCAACTTTTTTAAAAAATCCTTTTTTCGTTGGATCTGCTTTTTTCGCTGCTTTCTTTTCGGCTTTGGCTTGCTTTTTTTCTTTTCGTTTTTTTCCGCCCAGCATACCGAGCAATTCTTCGTCGCTCATATCATCCATTTCTGACCAGTCATTATCGAGACCTTCCAGGTCCGAATTCTCAGGCACGAGGTCCAGTTGATAATGCTTGTTCAGCGCATCTTCGTTTTGTGCAAGAATGGCCAGGGCTTTGTCGCGGCTCGGTGTGTTCCAGTTTTCAATGGCATAATCGAGCATTTTCAGAAATGCAGGCGGATAATCCACATTCTGGATCAGCTGCGGTTTTCCGGCAATGATGTTTCTGGTTTTTACAAGGTGGTCATAGATAGCGCTCAGTCGTTCCTGCTGGCTATCTGCACCAAGATTTTCAAGTCCTTCCAGATCGTTCACCAGATCCATAACATTGGATGTGGTGCCGGAAAGGACGGCTACATTAATTCCGTTCAGGCTCATGGTAAAATCTTTTTTAGCGGTGTATGGTTTTTCGTAATTGAAGCGCGACAGCACACAGTCGATGATGTATTCGCCGCTTCCGCTTTCCTTTGGTACGACGACATAAACATGCTGATACATGCCCTGGTCATACTTTGTAATGCGGAACCGGTGCGCGATTTTGAGGTTTGTAAGAATGGATGAAACAAAAATGGAAAAGCAGTCGCAGTCAATTCCGGTCTCACGTTCCGACCAGCTGCGGCTTGGACGGTGCAATTGTTCCAGCCCTTTCTGGTCCAGTTTATATTGAACATGATTGTAGAGAAAATTCCAGATGTTTTCGCACGTTTCGGCCACAGATCTGCCTTTGAGATAAGTCGCTATTTTCTTTGTGTCATCCAGATATTTCCAAACAACTTTCTTCATCAGCTCAACAGTGTCTTCGACTTCACCATCTTTAATAATGACTCTGTCCTTTTCATCCGGAAATCCGAAGAACTGATCAAACCTGCTTCCGTCCTGAATGGAGCGGTAGCCGCTGCTGATGGATTGTATGGACATCTTGTTGCTCATAACATTTTCTCCGGTTCTGATTCGTAAGAAAGTCCGTTGGCATAAAGCGAATACTGCATTTCAAGCGGAATTGATAGGGCTTCACCAACGGCTGTCATGTCTTTTGTTTTGAATGCGGCAATGATCTGCGGAATCTTTGTCAGCAAGCCGCTGATATATCCGACCAGAATATTCCAGGGTACAGCCACTTCAATAGTGTCAATCTTCGTTTCAGCAAGAGGCAGGATTTTAAACACCTTATTTTCCGGGCGTGAACTGGCAATGTATTTCCCATTTGTTGTCAGGGTTATCACCGGCTTTGTAATGTTCATTGTCGTCCGGGTAGGGTTTGCAACATTGATTTCAGTCCTCACAACCAACCCGCGCATATCAATGGCGTGAACGCGCGGATTGGAGAGCGAGGTAACGACCTTCTCGGATATTTTTTTCATTCCAAGAAGCTTGTAGGTCCCGAGAGCAATTACGCTTAAAATTCCTATTTGGAAAATGGGTTTCATTTTCTGCGGGGTTTTCTGATGAAGTCAATCATTATTTTCACGCCGTATCCTACGAGCGCCGAAACGGCAGCATACAGAGCAACCTCAAGGATCGCCTGCGTTGAAATAGTGGCGAAAATGGGGTTGAGGGAAAGTGCTTTTCCCATTCCCCCGGCCATCCCTGATGCCGTTGATACAATCGAATTTGTTTCATTCTGTGACATATCTTTGCGTTTTTGCCCAATGTCGGGCGGTTAGTGATACAAAGATGTGTCGGTGGGCGGGGTGTGGTTGAGTAAAATTGAGCAAAATTGAACGAAAGTGGGCGAAAATGAAATATTTTTGGCGAAAGTTTCTTTTTAAAATATAGTTTATATATTTGGTGAATTGAAAAACTTCATTTTGGTTGAATAGAGTTTAGAGGACAACCGAAAAGGTATTTAATTAATGACGCTTCGCTGAAGAAACAATTAAAATTGAGAGAAGGATGTATAAAGTAGATGTCGAAAACAAGACTTTAAGGCGTTTGAAAAAAACCACCTTTTTTAATGAGAAATTGAAAGAAAGGTATGATATTCAGGAATGGGTTGAAAAAAATCCAGAAATTATAGAAGATGGTTTAATTATAATTGGAAAGGAAGTTCCTCTTCCTTCTGAAATTCGCATTGATTTACTGGCCATCGATAAAAAGTCAAACCTTGTAATTATCGAATTGAAAAGAGATGATTCAGGAAGAAACATGGATTGGCAAGCAATTAAATATGCTTCCTATGTATCTAATTTAAGCAATTCTGATATTTTCAGACAGTATGCTGAATATTTAAGAACAACGGAAGATGAAGCAGAAACATTAATTGAAAAACATATTGAAGCTGAGAATTTTGAAGATCTTAATAATAATCAAAGAATTATATTAGTATCTAAGGATTTTCATTCTGATGTTGTTTCAGCAGTATTATGGTTACGTGATAACGGAATAGAAGTCTCCTGCGTTCGATTTACTCCATATATTGATGAGAAGGGCGATTTGTTTATTGCTCCGACAAAAATGATTCCTTTGCCTGAAGCAGAGGATTACTTGATTAAAAAAGAAAAAAAGCAAAAGGAAGTACGTCAAAAAAAATCAAGTTCGTTTTCTTTGGAAAAGAGTGAATATAAGGACGAACATCTTAAAATGGAAATTGTTTCATCATTAAACAGAAAATCCGATCTTATTCCAAGAGTAATTGTTTTTTTGGAGATCATTGTTGAATTTGACAGAAAATTTGGCAGAGAAGAATTAAAAATTAAACTATTTGAAAAAGGTATTGGAGAAGACATTGGACAGGCAGGTAGGTATTTGAGCAATATATCACAGTTTTTAACAAAAAAGTCAAATCCTCATTTTCGGCAAATAATTAGTTTTGATACAGGTGGAGAGATTGGTCAAGTTAAAACTAATTATTATGTATTAAATGAATATAGAAGTCTGCTAAAAGAAATTTTAAACGAGGTGAGAACTAATAGTCCTGTACAATAATTTGTTTAAAGAGATATTTTTCGGCGCTATTTTGAGGTTCAATTATTTGTGATTTCATAAACCATTATTGCGCGTCTTTACAATTGTGATGTAAATAGAGCAATATATTAACTATAAAGAAAACATATATATTATTGAACAAAGCATTTAAGCATAAACATGCTTGATTATTTTGCTTTAATTGAATGGTTTTTTAAACCTTGCAATAAAGCCTCTGTCATATATTTAAATTCTTAAAGAATAATCATTTCAAATACAACTTTATTATGATAAAGCAATCTTTCAAGTCAATAACCTTGCAACGGACCCCCTGCTATGGGTCTTGTCCTGTATTTTCGCTGGTTATCTTTTCAGATGGGCATGTGCTATATGATGGAGAGCACTTTGTTTCTGAAAAAGGCAAACATTCCTGGACTATCGATGCAGAAGCTATCTCTGCACTAAATGAAGCTATCTGGAAACGTGGGTATTTTACAATGATTGAACAGGCTGAAGCTGAAGAGGTCACCTGCCTCCCGACCTGTGTTACGTCTGTACTTTTGGAGGATGGGAAATACAGAGAGATAAATCACGATTACGGATGTAATAAATTTCCAAAGAAACTGGATGCATTCGAAAATAAAACAGAAAGAATAGCCGGCGCCAAGGAATACATTGGAAAAGTTCAGTTTTCCGAATAACTATCAAAATAATTATCCGGCTCATCCAAAAATTCATAGATCATTTTCACCTGCCATGCGAGCAAAGGACGGCGGGTAAGTTTCAGTTTCTTTTCTATTGGCTTTATCCATTTGCAGAATGTGTTGTAGCAAATTCCGTATTCTTGTGCTAATTCCTTTTTGGTTTTCACGACTTTTGACATGGCATTATTGTTTTTTATCAAAGATACGTGAACATCTGTAAAATGTTGCTACCACTGATTTACATTCTGTTTCGTGCTGCTTTTTGCTGTAGATTGCAAAGTAAAAGGCCACCTGATGGGTGACCTTTTGGGGGTGTGATAAGCTGAAAGAGATCGTCAGAAATCGTCGATGCCGAACTTCTTGGTAAGTTTGCTCATGTCATCGGCGACCTTACTGTCAAGCATTTTTGCATAGATCTCGGTCATTTTAATTGAGCTGTGGCCAAGCATTTTCGAAACACTTTCAATTGGAATACCATTATTCAGTGTTATTGTAGTTGCAAAAGTATGTCTGGCGATATGCGATGTAAGAGGTTTTGTAATGCCACACAAGTCAGCAACTTCTTTAAGATAAGCGTTTAGCTTCTGGTTCGAAAGATTTGGAAGCAACGATTGATTTTTGAGGCAGTATTCATGATTTTCGTACTTCTCAAGAATTTGAAGAGCCTGGGGCAACAAGGGCACATGACAGTCCATATCCGTTTTTGTTCTTTTGGCCATTACCCAAACTTGTCCATCCTCCTTGATTTCGAGATCAGATCTTTTCAACCTCATCAGATCTGAATAAGCATAACCAGTGAAACAACCAAAAAGAAAAATGTCAGCCACCTGTTGCAGCCGTGGAGTTGGGAACTGTTTGTTTCTGATGGCCTTTATTTCTTCTTCGGTCAAGAAACCCTTATCTACTTTTTTCACACGGAGCTTCACATTAATAAACGGGTCAGTTCTAATAAGGCCGCATCCTACAGCGTGCCGGATTATCTTTTTAAAGTTTTTCACGTATTTAATAGACGTATTGTGGTTGCAATTGCGCACAACTTTAAGGTACGTCTCATATTTGAGAATAAACTGTTGGTCAATTTTTCTCAACGGCATGTCCTGTACCTTATACTCCATTTGCATGTAGTCAATCAGATGCTTAAGGCATGTTTCATAACGTTCATAGGTAGCCTTCGAAAAGTCTTTGCCGACAAGCTTCTGTACATTTTTGTTGTGCTCAGAAAATAATTTGACGACGGTTTTTTCATCTTCATTGATTCCCAGATATGAGTTTCTGATTTTTCTGGCAGTCATTTCGATCATTTCTTCCCTGAGAGCAGAAATATGTTCTTCTACCTGCTTTCTGATGTGATGCATGTAATTGTTGATTTCGCGGGCTTCATTGGAGATTCCAAGGGCTCCGTTTTTCTCTGTACTCCATAATTCCGGCCTGATATTTCTCATAATGGCCAATTCAGCGAACGACGAGTCCACTTTGATTCTTAAGTAAATCGGGGCTGTCCCGTTCCTAAGAAGTTTTGTTCTTTTGATGTAGAACGAAAGAACGATTCGATTTCTGGTAAGCATAATACCTCCTTTTTTTAATGATTAAAAATACAACAAGCCGTTCTTCAAAGCAAGTGCAATCTGCTGTATTTCAGCGCATAAAAATCATTTCAGGTGGACTAAGTCCTCTTAATGCAAGTCCACCTGGAATACCACCGGATTTCTTCGTATTAAGACTTATTTTGCAACTTTGCAAAAACAAGAAAGTCGCATTTGGTGCGACTTTCAGGACTTTTCTTTAGTTTGCTAAGTGTACTCAGCGGAGAGACAGGGATTCGAACCCTGGGACCCTTGCGGGTCAACGGTTTTCGAGACCGCCCCGATCGACCACTCTGGCATCTCTCCTTTTTTTCGCTTGGGAGCGCAAATTTACGGATTATTTTTATTCAGTACGTTTTTTTCGATCCATCGCCTGCCCCAGCCCGATTTGAGATACTTCTCGCGCTTCATGGCTCTTGATTTTTCATCATACTCTTCAAGATGAATTCGCACCCATGGCCTGAAGGCCTTTGTCCATGTGCTTTTTCCGGCGTTGTGCGCTTTCAGTCTTTCATCAGGCTGAGCACTCATGCCTACATACAACCTGGCGGTCGGTATGCTTTTTAAGACATAAACGTAGAATTTATCCATGATTTTCTTCGGTTTTTGGCGTGATGTCAAGTGTACCCACTTGACAAACGCCAGCACGTTTGATGCGGAGCATCATCACGTGCCGAGACCGCCCCGATCGACCACTCTGGCATCTCTCCTTTTTCCCGCTTGGGAGCGCAAATTTACGGATAATTTTTATTCAACACGTTTTTTCGTTCCATTGCTGGCCAAAGCTATAATCGAGTACTTCCGCGGAAAAAACGAAAACGCTCATGAAGTGGATGTGATTGTGATGGCAAAGCTACCGGCAATGGGAGGTTTGAAAGACTCGAAGTGTCTTTTATATAACCATCAAACTCAATTAAGAAACAAATCAAATAAATTAAATTTACTCGGCTGACAATCCCCCAATCAACCCCTCAACCACCTCCAGCTCCAATCCCGTCAGCAACACAATATCCTCAACACAGTAACCAGCGTAATGCAATATGATCGCTTCGCGCTTTGTCTCTATGTTTTCCGGATCCTGTAATACCGGAATGGTAAGATTAAACCCACACACAGCGCAGGAATACAGGCTTCGGCCATTCACTGTTCCTTCTTCGCTGAAGTTTTCAGCCTTGCATTTTGGGCAGTACATAATGTTTCGCAATTATTTCGGGCTGGCTAATGAAAACCATGCCACAGCGATATTCATAATAAATTACCAGGCTCTTCTTCTGGTTTTGCGGGGTCTGTAATTGTCTTCTTCGATTATATTTGCGTTGAATGGAACCTCTTTTTGATAAACAGTCTTCCACATATCATATTCCGCCCTTGACAGCTGTTTCTCCGCATAGGCGAGTTCAAGCTTGTTCAGCTTGTTCAGCGTGGTGGGTTTGTCGGATTTAGTCTTTTTAGCAGCGGTCTTTGCGGGTGTGGCTTTAGCAGCTGTGGCCTTTTTGGCCGGGGTTTTTGCAGCGGCTTTTTTGGCTGGAGCTTTAGCAGTGGTCTTTGCAGTAGTTTTTTTCATGGATTTGTTGAAATAGGGTCGCAAAGATAATAATGTTTTGGTTTGATTGATAAAGGTTTAACAGGATGTGGTTTTGCACAAATATATCTTTATGGCGTGTGTTTTTTTGAAGGGGTACTGTTTGGTCTGGAAGAGTCACAGATCAGACGGAATTTAAAATAATTCTCGCTAAAGCAAAAATTAATAAGCATAGAAAAACACCCAGAAAGTAATTTTCCAAATTGACACCAAGTTCAGTTAGAGTCCTTTATTTGCCAATAACCTCATCTTTTAGATTTGTTTTGCATCGTCTCAACAGCCATCTTATTGTTCCCCCTAATTTTTCTATGATTGCGCACATAAAATGCAGATTATAAATTTGGCAATTGTCCCATATTCATCTGATTTTTCTTCATTTTAGCAAGGTCCTATATTTTATATTTTAAAGCACTGATGGCTATACTCCCATCTCTGATTCTGCCGTCTTTCCCTCCATCAGCGCTGTCCACGAAATGCAGTTAAGCACGCCGCCGTCGTCGGCAATGTCGTTGCAATCGAGTTGTTTGATGGTGCAGTCTTTGAAAATTTCTTCGAATATGTACATCGCTGTTTTATCCTCGTCGATATTATATGCCGGAAGCAAAATCAAATTCTCTATTTGCAGATAGTTTATGTAAATGCCGTTTGCCTGCAGATTGGTGCGGTTTCCATAGGGGTTGTATGGAATTTCAATCGTATTCAGGCCGCTGCTGTGAATGGCTTTGTTGAACGCATCTTTGTATCCGCTGTCTTCGCGCACATTGTTGTTTACAATGATGGTCGCCTCATCGGCAAAGCGCACCAGTCCATCGGCATGACCAAACATGTCTTTGGGGTGGGTCGGTAAAAAGAAAATCCGTTCCACTTCGAGCAGGCGGCAGAGTTTGTTTTCCAATTCATCGCGGCTGTAGTTTGGATTCTCCTTAAAGACTTTATCGCACATAAAAACCTTGTCGGATGAATGGACAATATTGCCACCATCAACAATCAGGTCGGATTTTTCAACAGAGATCGGAATATTTTGAAGGATTTTTTCCACATCCGATATTGATTTTTGTTTCTGTTTTCTGCGCAGATAATCGGGGTTGTAGGTGAACTGAACAAAGCGGTCAGCACTCACCTGAACCGGCATGTAGTCGCGCGCCCAGATATCTTTTGTTGGTGACAGAAATTGGAGAACAACGCCGTGTCGTTTCAGCAATACTTCGAGTTTTTCGTAAAACGCTTCGACTTTGATGGGCAAAGAGTCGGCGAGATAAAGGGTGTTTGTTTTATTGTCGGGTATCATAACAGCAAAGGTAATATTCTGCGCTGTTTATTTTTCATTGAAAGTAATATAGAATGCGTCTTTAGTAATTTCAATAAATAATTGTTTGTTGAATGGTTTATTTTATTCTGCTAAGTTTTTTTATGGTTGTTTGATTGCATTGTGTTAAGCTTTTTTTAGCCACCGGGTTGTTGGGAACTCAATTCAATTACCCCCATAGATTTTTTATTTTATACATTTGTTTGGAATGAGCCAATACGCTTTTCTGTAAAAATGAATGGGAAATTTAAAAACGGAGTTTTTTATCTAACACGAATAACATGACAGCACCCGAAGCCAGTACAACTACGCTCAATTTACTCTCAGCATTTGCAGACCGCACAAAAAGAAAGATTATTGCAACCGAAGCTGCATATCCCTCCAATGCTGCGGAACGCGTTGTTCATCACAAAAGAACCTTTTACATGCCAGCGAATGCCGAACAACAGTGTTTTTTGGCGGGTTACAGCGATCCGAAAAGTTTTGAGGAGAATGCAGTTTTTTTTGGCGTATTTTTTCCGGTAACTGCATCGCGCACACAAACACTTCATATTCGGAGAAAAAGTTTTTTGGATAATTTGAGTTTTTCGTTGCGTAAAAGGCGATTGACTTCCGGGAACACTGATTTGGATTCTGCGGCTGTAATCACAGGCACAGACCGCGATTTCATCCTTGAAATATTAAAAAAACCAGATGCGGTTGACGTGATTAAGCAGATTCTTAAGCTGCCGGATGTTTTCAATGTTGGATTGAATGCGGTCGACTTAAGCTTTGTTCCGGCGTTTGAGCAACAATCGAACGTAGGTGTTTTCACGCGGCAGAAATGGGTGATGGATGCTGATACGATTGAAAATTTATTTTCGAAAACAGAAAAGTTGCGCAAAGAAATCCAGAAATAAAAAAGTTTTATGCCTGTTCAAAAAATCTGTCCCCGCTGTAAATCAGACTTTTTGTGTCAACATGAAAACATCTCACAGTGCGCTTGTTCGAAAATATCGATCAATGAAAAAGAGATGGAATTCATAAAAAAACAATACAAGGATTGTTTGTGTGTGAAGTGTCTGCAGGAGTTGAAACTAATGCAAACATAGACACGCTGGGCGTAGTCTTTACAAATGTAATTGCTGGGTTTAGTCTCCAGCCTAAACACAACAGATTATTTCTTTTTGACTACGCCCAGCCTTTGATTCATAGCGCAAAATTGTCGGACGAAAATCGCTGCCATCCTGAGCCACACCGCTGTCATCCTGAGTGATGAAATAAGCAGCATTGCTTGTGGCCAAGCTTCATCGTATCGAAGGAGACAGCGACCGGGAAATCAACCGCGGCGACGTATAACTTCTTTTGATTGAATACAAAATGGAGTTTTCCGAAATACCATTTGCTAAGCCAGACTCACCCTAAAAGCAATATTTTTTTATTTGCATGGTTGCATCTTTATCGCCGAGCGACTCCGCTTTTTTGAAGTCGACACAGGCATCTTCTTTCTTGCCCATGCGTATCTCGCACAGTCCCTTGTATTCAAATGCCTTTGCATATTTTGGATTGAACTGTGCTGTCAAAATAAAATCGTCCAATGCTTCCATGATTTTATCAAGATTGAATTTGGCCATACCCCGGTTGAAATAATAGTAATAAACGGTTGTATCTAGCATGATGGCTTTATCGAAATCAGCTATGGATTCGTTCAGCTGTTTGGTTTCTGAAAGCACCATGGCGCGGCTGAAATAATTGTCGGCCACATCGGGCGCAATCTGCACCGCTTTGTTCAAATCTTCGACAGCGCCAGTTGTATTTCTCATGCGCATTTTTGATAATGCTCTGCGTTTATAATAATCAAAATTGGTGGAATCGATTATAATTGCTGCATTGTAATCATTGATGGATCCTTCGGTATCGCGGGTTTCGGTTTTAATTATTCCGCGATAAAAATAATATTTTGACTCGTTCGGATTTCTCTCAATCGCTTGAGAAAAGTCGCGGATGGCTTCGGTGAAATAACGCATTTCAGCTTGTGAAAGTCCATGATTGAAATAATATTCAGCGTTGGAATCGTCGAGCGCAATTGCTTTATCGAGATCGACAATGGATCCTTCAAAATCTTTCAGATTGTGTTTTGCAAAAGCACGACCGGAATATGCTTCAGCTGACTGCAAGCCGAGTTCAATAGACTTATTGAAATCAGTCAATGCTTCTTTGAACAGTTTTGTTTCGTTGTACAATGTTGCACGAAGCAGATGCGCATCGGCAAAATCGGATTTAATAGTGATTGATTTTGAAACATCGGAGAGAGCTCCATCTTTATCATTCAGCTTCACTTTTGCGGTGGCTCTGTTGTAGTATCCGAGCGATTGTCCGGAATCAAGTTTTACCATCATGTCGAAATCAGACAAGGCGCTGGAATAATCATTCAGTTGCATTTTGGATAGACCGCGATATCGATATGCCTGAACGTATTTTGCATCAGAAAGAATGGCGTTGGTGAATTCGGATGAAGCACTTCGAAAGTCGCCGGCTTTATATTTTAGTAATCCTGCATCGAAGGATTCCTGCGGAGTTTGGGCAATCACCAATACTGTAATAAATTGTAACAGGAGGATACTTAATATTCTCATGTGGTGGGGATTTCCGAGCTTCTACGGACTGATTTACTGAATGTTGCCTTTTTAATACTTATTTAAGATGTTTTTTATCAGCGGGTTAGTTTCATGCATAACTCACAATGCACATAGAGCCGAAGGCATCAAAGAATGCTGCGACCGTGTCACGTTTTACGTGAAGCACCATCCGATGTCCCGTAGGGACAACATATTGGTAGCGCTGGGCAACGCCCCGGGGAAAAGGTGTGCGACATGTCATCACGTGAAACGTGACAAGCTGTTTTACGTGAAGCTCATTTGAATTGGAAGGTCACGCGTCGGAGACGCGCGCCCAATGTCAGTCGCGGCCGTTGTTGCAAACCTCTCTGCGTCTGTCTGTGAGAATAAAATATAATCAGCGTTACTCCGCGTCTGTTTAAGGTGCTTTCGTGGCAAACTTCTCTGCGCCTTTGAGCTCTCTGCGCGAAACCTATGTTTTTTCTCTGCGCCTTTGCGATCTCTGCGCGACCCCCCCTGAATCAGTCTTCATCGCAGATGAAGCTGATTCGAATTAGCGTTCATAACTCCACCGATGCCGAGCAAAATATTTCGCGTGCATAAGCGTTCATTCGCGGAAGAAAAGAAGAAGGTCACGCGTCAGAGACGCGCGCCCAATGTCAGTCGCGGCCGTTGATGCAAACCTCTCTGCGTCTATCTGTGAGAATAAAATTTAATCAGCGTTACTCCGCGTCTGTTTATGGTGCTTTCGTGGCAAACCTCTCAGCGTCCCTTCGCTCTCTGCGCGAAACCCATGTTTTTTCTCTGCGCCTTTGCGATCTCTGCGCGATAATCTCTGCGGACTATTTACGCCTCTTTCGAGGAAACAATAGCAACGATATTCAAAATGGTATCCACTGCTTTCACCATGGTTTCAACAGCCACGAATTCATGTTTGCCGTGAAAATTATGTCCGCCTGCAAACAGATTGGGGCAGGGCAGTCCCATGTAGCTGAGCCGGCTTCCGTCGGTTCCGCCACGGATGGGCTTCACATCGGGAGGAACACCTACATTGCGCATGGCTTGCATGGCGACTTCCACTACATGAAATACCGGTTCAATCATCTCGCGCATGTTGTAATACTGGTCTTTGAGTTCCAGCACAAATACGTCTTTTTTGTATTTTTTATTCAGATATTCGACAATATCTTGCATCTGTTTTTTGCGTCGCTCAAAAATGGTTTTGTCGTGATCGCGAATGATGTACGAAAGCTCTGCCGCTTCTACGGTTGCAGTTAGTCCGGTCAAATGGAAAAACCCGTCGTAATGCTCTGTAAACTCTGGTCTTTCATTCACAGGGAGCATTGAAATAAACTCAGTTGCAAGAAGAGAGGCATTGAGCATTTTATTTTTTGCATATCCCGGATGAATATTGTTTCCTTTGATTGTAATTGTTGCAGCAGCAGCGTTGAAATTTTCATATTCCAGCTCGCCGGGGCCGCCTCCATCCAGGGTGTAAGCAAACGATGCCCCGAATTTATTAACATCGAAATGATCTACCCCTCGCCCGATTTCTTCGTCAGGCGTAAAAGCAATACAGATTTTGCCATGTTTGATCACCGGATGTTCCATCAGATATTCAACGGCGGTCATTATTTCAGCAATGCCGGCTTTATCATCGGCGCCCAGCAAGGTGGTGCCATCAGTGGTGATTAGGGTTTGGCCTTTGTAGCGCAATAAATCGGGAAAATCAACAGGGCTGAGAATAATGTTTTTTTCTGTATTGAGCGTGATGGGGCCACCGTCGTATCCTTCGATAATCTGTGGCTTCACGTCATTTCCGGGCATGTCGGGCGATGTGTCCATGTGCGCAATAAAACCCACGGGAGGAATGTCGCGGTCGATGTTTGACGGGATCGAAGCCATAACATATCCGTTTGCGTCGAGCGATACATCGGTCAGTCCGAACGTTTTAAGTTCCGTTGCGAGTGCATTCGCCAGTACCAGTTGTTTGTTGGAACTGGGGGTCGATTCGCTGTTTGGGTCGCTTTGAGTATCAAGTGCCACATAACGCAGAAAACGGTTGAGTAAAGTCTGTTTCATATCAACAGGAATTAATTCTTTATCAAAAATACAAGTTTCTGCGGAATGGAGCAATAAAATTGTTAATCTGGCTGTTTCAAATACCAAACGTCAGCGCAGAAACATCATTCCAACGTCCGATAGCGACATCGGAGCGGGAGGACGTGGAACCGTTGTTTCTGCTATTGTTACGACGGTTCCATGTCCCGGCATCAAAGCAAATCGCAACCTCATAACGATGCCGGAACGGTGGAATGTCGTAACAAAGCTTTGCCGTACGGCAGCATGTCAAACACACTTTTTCCTTCTTCATTTCCCAAACAAATATTACTTTTGAGAAAATTATCAGCTAATCAAAAAAAACGATATGGAACTTTTTGAAAAACAAGTATATACCGCACGCCGCGAACGCCTGATGAAAAGCGGGCTCAAAGGCATTGCCCTGTTCATCGGCAACACCGAATCACCCATGGACTATCCTTCCAATGGATATCACTTCCGTCAGGACAGCAATTTTTCCTATTTCTTTGGGCTTGACATTCCCGACATGGTTGGTGTCATTGACTTTGACGAAGGAAGGCAACTTCTTTTTGCCAACGATGTTGATATTGAAGATATCATCTGGATGGGCCCGCAGCCTGCTGTGAAAGACCTTGCTGCTAAAGTCGGAATCACCGAAACACATCCGTTTGCTGAGATTGAAACCTATCTTGCAAAAGCGAAAAGCCAAAACCGACCCATTCATTTTACCCCGTCATACCGCGCCGAAAGCAAGATTAAGCTTAACAACTGGTTGGGTATTCCGTTCGGAGAAATGAAAACAATGGCCAGTGTTGATTTGATCAAGTCGGTGGTTTCGTTGCGCGCAATTAAGGAGCAGTGCGAGATTGACGAACTTGAAGTGGCTGCAAAAATTGGTTATGAAATGCACATGATTGCATTTCGTCACGCAAAACCGGGTATTGTTGAACAGGAAATTTGCGGATTGATGGAAGGCGTTGCTTATCAATACGGCAAAGGACCTTCGTTTCCAATCATCCTGTCGGTGCGGGGCGAAACATTGCACAATCACAACCACTCGAATGTGATGCAGGCCGGACAAATGCTTCTGAGCGATGCTGGGGCGCAAAGCAACAAATATTACACATCCGATTACACCCGCACCATGCCGGTGAACGGAAAATTCAACGAGCAACAAAAAATGATTTATCAGATTGTGCTTGATGCAAATAATCATGCGCTGTCAATCACAAAACCCGAAGTGACTTATCAGAGTGTGCATCTCTCGGTGTGTCGCGTCATTGCAGAAGGTCTGAAAAATGCCGGTCTCATGAAAGGCAATGTGGAAGAAGCGGTGAAGGCTGGAGCACATGCCATGTTTTTCCCGCATGGTCTTGGTCACATGATGGGCATGAATGTGCACGACATGGAAGACCTGGGCGAAAATTATGTCGGTTACGACGATGAAGTAAATCGCATTGATCAGTTCGGCACGGCGTATCTCCGCATGGGACGCCGCCTGAAGGCAGGTCATGTGATGACCGATGAACCAGGCATTTATTTTATTCCGGAACTCATCGATCAGTGGAAAGCTGAAAAGAAATTTGAAGATTTTATCAATTATTCCGAAGTGGAAAAATTCAAAACCTTTGGAGGAATCCGCCTTGAGGATGACATTCTGGTGACAGAAGGCGGTTCACGTTTCATCGGTAAGCGGCTTCCAATAACCATTTCGGAAGTTGAAGAAGCAATGAAGAAATAAATCAACGAAATAAAACGACACACTATGTTTAGCGGAATTATAGAAACCATGGGCGAAATCACAAAAGTAACCCGCGAAGGAAGCAATATTCATTTCACTGTAAAATCGGATCTGACCAAGGAATTGAAGATTGATCAGAGCATGAGCCACGATGGGGTTTGTCTCACGGTGGTGAAAGTTGACAAGAAAGCAAAAGAGTATGTTGTAACAGCCATTGATGAAACACTCAATAAAACCTGTCTGCGCAACTGGAAGAAAGGCTATGAGGTGAACCTGGAGCGCAGTATGAAAGCCGATGGTCGCTTCGATGGGCACATTGTTCAGGGACATGTCGATCAAACAGCCACTTGTCTTAAAGTTGAAACCTTTGACGGTAGCTGGAAATATCATTTTGAATACGACCCGAAGCTGAATAATTTCACGGTAACCAAAGGTTCAATCAGTGTGAATGGCGTTAGTCTTACAGTGGTTGACAGCAAGCCCGGCAAGTTTTCTGTTGCCATTATTCCTTACACTTTCGACAACACCAATTTCCACAATTTCAAAAAAGGAACTGTGGTGAATATTGAATTCGATGTGCTCGGAAAATATATGCAGCGCCTCATGGAGCAATACAAACAGGCGTAAGTCGATAGGCGTAAGGCATAAGAAAGGCGTAAGGATTTAGGTGAAAGCTTAAGGCGTAAGAGATTGTTAATAATAAACAGAAATAAAATGGCAATTCAAAAATTTGAAGACATAATCGCGTGGCAGAAAGGCCAGGACTTTGCTTATGAAATTTATCTGGAGTTTAAAGATTTGAGAGATTTTGGATTCAGAGACCAAATACGTAGGGCTGCAGTTTCGATTTCCAACAATATTGCAGAGGGCTTTGATCGCAGGACTGATGCTGATTTCGCTAGATTTATCTATATAGTAATTGGCTCTTGCAGTGAGGTAAAATCAATGATATATCTTGCTGCAAGATTAAATTATATTGAAAAAGAAAAATCTCAGGTACTTCTCGAACAAGCCAATGAAATCTCAAAGATTTCTCGTGGATTAGTAAAATCACTAACTAAGAAGTAGCGATCCTAACGCCAATTTACTTATGCCTAACGCCTAACGCCTTATGCCTTTTTCTCATCCTCGAAAAATTCCTAAGCTGCTCTACGCCCTCGATGACGGGAGCTATTACGACCATCGCTATCTCGAAGCGGTGGGTCGCAGCGGCAATGATATTGTGCGTTTGAAGCCTTCAGATTTCATTCCATTGCCAGAAGGTTCTGAAATATTTTTATTGCAGGGACATTCCGCGATCGGCTTTAACAGCCGTAAGAACGAGATGGAAGTTTTGCAAAACAAAACCGCGCTTAGTGCATTTATCTCGCCGGCACACACGCAGACCTATCTTGCTGCATCGAAGCAAAGAAGGGATGCCGTTGTATTACCGCTCTATGCCTATTCAGCCGTTGGTTTTCTCGACAACAAATTGTGGGCGACTGCCGTGCGGGTCGATCCGGATATAAGACAGGACTGCGAGCAATTTAATCAGGAACTGGTAGAAAAAAACGTTGTTGAAGTTAGAAAGAAATTTCCTAAAAACCGACTTCTGGAGCACATTGCACATTGTGCAACGGTGTATTATTGTCCGGCTGCACGCAACTTTTTTCTATATCGCTGGGAAGCTCCGCTGCCCACAAGTCCTGCCTGTAATTCCCGTTGCATTGGTTGTATTTCGTGGCAGCCTAAATCGTCGGGCATCACGTCGCCGCAAAACAGAATTACCTTTGTGCCAACCCCTGAGGAAATTGCAGATTTGGCGGTTTTTCATATTGCTCATGCGCCCGATCCCATTGTGAGTTTCGGCCAGGGATGCGAGGGTGAGCCACTACAGGTGTGGGAAACAATTCTGGAGTCAATTAAGATCATGCGTTCGAAAACAAAGGACGGTATCATTAATCTGAACACCAACGGAAGTAATCCGATGGCCATCGAAAAGCTTATTGATGCTGGCCTCGACAGCATTCGAATCAGCATGAACAGTGCTCAGGAAAAGCTGTATAATTTGTATCACAATCCAACCAATTATTCATTTTCCGATTTGGCCGAAAGCTGCAAGGTGGCTCGCAGAGCTGGAAAATGGGCGTCGCTGAATTATTTTGTTTTCCCCGGAGTAACGGATACACTTGCTGAAACCGAAGCTCTGTGCCGTTTTCTGGATGAGAACAATCCAACCATGATTCAATGGCGCAACTTTAATATCGATCCGGATTTGTATGGTAACATCGCCAGGGAATTTACCGGCGATGCGCGCGGTGTGGCTGCTCTGATTGAAATGATAAAAACGAAATATCCAAAAATGTATAACGGATATTTTAATCCGGGTGTTGCAATTCAGAAAAAGTATTTGTCGCTTTGATTGTTACCCCTCGAAAGGTTTCAAATCCTTCGAGGGGTAGTCAATTACATTGGGCGCGCGTCTCCTGACTGCAGCGTTTTACGTTGACGCGTGACCATAACTCACCCACAAGCCATTCGAAGAACGTAAGCAGGTTTTAACAAGTCGCACTTCGATACAATGTAGTCTCATGGAGTATGATGCTGAATGCTTCATCACTCAGTGTGACAGATATATTTAGCCCACTGTCATTCTGAGAACACCAGCAAAACGCGTTTTGCAACCTAAATAAAAAATGACACAAAAGCTGCTGTCACGCTGAGCCCCGCCGCTGTCACATTGAGCGGAGTCGAAATGTCGATAGCGGGGTAAACTCCGTCGAAGCGTTGGCAGCGAAAATCAACAACAAAAAGTCTGTAGTATAAGATGAGATCACGGCTCGGAGACCGGGAACTCCATTAGACTTTTTTGTTGATTTTCAGAATTTTAAGCACTTGTGTCATTAGCAGTGTTTGAATATCAGACTTCGAAAAACATAAGACTTCAAATGTATCGAAGAACGACCGTGGGTTTTGTTCGTACTGTGCGATTTCGAAAAAAAAAGGCCACATCGCTGTGACCTTTTTTCAATCATGACAAACAGTAATTATTGTCTAACGACTTTCTTCTCTGGCGCGGATATGTTATCCGTGACGGAGATTCATTTATTGTCGCACAATTCTAACGACTTCATTTCCAATTCTAAGGAAATACACACCTGCCGGATACACGCCCAGATCGAATTCTTTCTTCTGCGTCGATCCGTTTAGGTTATTGTATAGTCCTCTGAACAGCAACTTCCCTTTAGCATCGGTGAGTTCAACAATCGCATCAGCATTTGCTCCGCTTTGGATTATATAAATCATTCCATCTGCCGGATTCGGGAAAACGCTGAATACAATATTTCCATTTTCATCAATCGCATCGCAAGGCTCAATGGTAATGCTTATTGTATCAGCTGACTCACATCCGTCATTCACGGTAACACTCACGTCAAATGTGCTAACACCATGTCCGGTTGAATCAACGGTAAAAGTTTGTCCTGTTGCAGCTCCTTCGCTCCAGAGATAGGTGGCGCCTGTGTTTCCGGCATCAAGAACGATAAATGCATCAGCACAAATGGTGGTGTCGTTTCCTAACCAGACAACTGGAGTTGGATTCACCGTCAATTCAAGAATGTATACACTATCGCATCCTGTCTGGGTTTGCAGACTGTCGTAATAGATTCCTGCAGTTGAGTAATTTGCGGAATGCCAGGTATAGACTTCGCCTTCACACATTGTGTGTGTTTCAGTAAATTCATAAGTTGAGTTAACTGTGAGTTCTAAAACAAACACACTGTCGCAACCAGTCTGGGTTTGCAAACTATCGTAATAAGTTCCAGCAACAGAATAATCGTTTCCACGCCATGTGTATATATCTCCCTGGCACACTTCGACTTCGCTCAGTGTGACATAGGCGGGATTTACGGTGAGATTCAGTACAAATATACTGTCGCAGCCAGTCTGGGTTTGCAGACTATCGTAATAAGTTCCAGCTACAGAATAATCGTTTCCGCGCCATGAGTAAATTTCTCCATTACATACTTCGACTTCGCTCAGTGTGACATATGAAGGATTGACGGTGAGATTCAGTGTATAAACGCTGTCGCAACCGTTCACTGTAGAGTATGATGCATTGTAAATTCCACCGGCTGTGTAGGTGTTCCCATGCCATGTGTAACTATCACCATTGCACATTGAATGACTTTCATTGAACGCAAAAGTTGGATTTACGGTCAGATTCAGTACAAACACACTGTCGCAGCCAGTCTGGGTTTGCAGACTATCGTAGTAAGTTCCGGCAACAGAATAATCGTTTCCACGCCATGAGTAAACATCTCCCTGACACACTTCGACTCCGCTCAGTGTGACATAGGCGGGATTTACGGTGAGATTCAGTGTATAAATACTGTCGCAACCACCCGATGAAATGTACGATGCAGTAAAAGTGCCTGAAGAATTGTACGTGTTTCCATGCCATGTGTATGTTTCTCCGTCGCAAATACTGCTGTTTTCGGTAAATGCAAATCCTGCAACTTCAGAAAGAGTCAGCTCATAAATGCTGTCGCATCCGTTGATGGTGTTGTAGTATTTGGTATAAACACCGGGTGTTGTGTAAGTGGTTCCATGCCAGATGTACGCTGATCCCTGACAAATGGAATGACTTTCATTGAAAAGATACGAAGGTGTCACTGAAAGATTCAACGTGTAAATACTGTCGCATCCGTTTACAGTTGTGTATGCAGCTGTATAAATGCCTGGCGTTGAATATATGGTCCCATGCCAGATGTAGCTATCTCCCTGGCAAACAGAATGGCTTTCGCTGAAAGCGTATTGTGGATTTACAGACAGGTTCAGGGTGTAAACACTATCGCAACCCGTTGAAGAAACATAAGCTGCGGTATAAATTCCCGCAGTATTAAAAGTGTTTCCATGCCAGGAATAACTTTCGCCAATACAGATGCTGTGATCTTCGGAAAACGTATAGCTGGTAGTTTCTGTGAGGTTCAGGGTATAGGTGCTGTCACATCCGTTTACAGAAGTGTAGTTTTTTGTATACACACCAGGAGCTGAATAAGTTGTTCCGTGCCATGTATAACTTGATCCCTGACAAATTGCGTGATTTTCGCTGAAAGCATAAGTTGGACTCACGGTCAGATTAAGCGTATAGATGCTGTCGCAACCGTGAATGGTTGTGTACAGTTTTGTATAAATGCCAGGCAGCGAGTATGTGTTTCCGCGCCAGGAGATGCTTTGGCCCTGACACATGGTTTGATTTTCATTGAAAGAATAAGTCGGCCAGGTATTCAGATTGAGCGTGTAAGTACTGTCACAACCATGAATAGTCGAATATGTTCTGGTATAAACGCCAGCTGAAGAGTATGTAGTTCCTTTCCATGTATAGTTGTCTCCTTCGCACATAGTGTGGCTTTCGTTGAATGAATATGTTGGATACACTTTCAAATCAAGCGTGTAAACACTGTCGCATCCACCTGCCGAAACATAGCTTGCTGCGTATATTCCCGGGGCGGTATACGTGGTTCCATGCCACAGATAGGAGCTGCCAACGCACATGTTGTGGATTTCAGAATAAGCATAGCTGGCAATCTCAGTGAGGTTTAGCGTGTAAATACTATCACATCCGTGAATGGTCGTGTAGCTTTTTGTGTATACTCCCGGTGATGAATAGGTTGTCCCATGCCAGTTATAGCTCGATCCCTGACAAATTGCTTCATTGTCGTTGAAATGATAGGTCGGATGAACAACGAGACTCAGCGTATAAGTGCTGTCGCAACCATGAATGGTTGTGTAATGCTTTTGATAGTTGCCAGAGGCCGTATAGGTAGTTCCATGCCAGGTGTAGCTTTCGCCGCTACAAATTGCATGATTTTCGTTGAATGAATAAGTGGGGTTCGTAGTCAGGTTCAGAACAAACACGCTGTCGCAGCCGCTTTGGGATAGCAAACTGTCGTAATAAGTGCCAGCTGTTGAGTACGTATTGCCGCGCCAGAAGAAGCTTTCACCCATACACACTTCGATTTCGCTTAGTGTGACATACGAAGGATTGACGGTTAGATTCAGCACAAACACACTGTCGCAGCCGGTTTGTGTAAGCAAACTATCATAGTACGTTCCGGTAGCAGTGTATGTATCACCGCGCCAGAAGTAGCTTTCACCGTTGCACACTTCGACTCCGCTCAGTGTGACATACGAAGGATTGACTGTTAGATTTAAAACAAACACACTGTCACAACCGGATTGCGTAAGCAGACTATCGTAGTATGTTCCGGCAACAGAATAATCGTTTCCACGCCAGGTGTAAGACTCTCCATTGCACACTTCGACTCCGCTCAGTGTGACATAGTTCGGATTGACGGTCAGATTCAATGTGTATGTACTATCGCATCCGGTAGAGGAAACATATGTTGCAGTATATGTGCCAGCTGAATTATAGGTGTTTCCTTGCCAGGTGTATGAATCACCAGAACAGATGCTGTGATTTTCGCTGAATGAATACCCGGCAACTTCCGATAGATTGAGCGTGTAAATACTGTCGCAACCGTGAATGGTTGAATATGTTTTTGTGTATACGCCAGCCGCTGAATACGTGGTTCCATGCCATGTGTAGGATGAGCCCTGACAGATGGAATTACTTTCACTGAAAGCGTACGTTGGATTGACAATAAGATTCAGCATAAATACGCTGTCACAGCCGGATTGAGTGAGCAGGCTATCATAATAAGTGCCAGCAACGCTGTATGTATTACCGCGCCAGATGTACGTTTCGCCATTGCACACTTCGACTTCGCTCAATGTAAAATATTTTGGGTTGACTGAAAGATTCAGTGTATAAATGCTGTCACAGCCATTTACTGTTGTGTATGCAGCGGTATAAGTGCCGGCTGTTGAATACGTCGTTCCATGCCAGGTATAGCTTTGTCCTTCACAGATGGAATAATTTTCAACATAGGAAAAGACCGGATTCACACTTAGGTTCAGTATGTATGTGCTGTCGCATCCTGACCCGGATGTGTACACAACCGGATACGTTCCTGCAGTCGTATACGTGTTGCCCTGCCAGGTGTATGTCTCGCCATCACATATGCTGTGATTTTCAGTGAATGAATATTCGGCAACTTCAGTCAGATTAAGCGTGTAAATACTGTCGCACCCATGAATGGTTGTATAGTTTTTCACATAGGTTCCGGCAGCGGAATAAGTGGTCCCTTGCCACGTGTAGGTCGATCCCTGACAGATTGATTTATTTTCACTGAATGAATAAGTGGGATGAACCGTGAGCGACAATGTGTAGGTGCTGTCGCAGCCATTGCTGGTGGTGTAGGTTTTTGTATAAGTGCCGCTGGTTGTGTACGAGCTTCCATGCCAGTTGTAAGTACTACCCTGACAGATTTCTACCATGTCAAAAAACCCGTAAGCAGGATAAACCGTAAGATTGAGGGTGTATGTACTGTCGCACCCATTCACCGTTGTGTAGTTTCTTGTAAAAAATCCTCCCGTTGTGTAATTGCTTCCATGCCACACATAGCTTTCGCCCTGACACATGCTGTAACTTTCGCTGAATGCATAAACCGGATTTACTGTAAGATTCAGAATAAACACACTGTCGCAGCCCGCCTGCGTTAGCAGACTGTCATAATATGTTCCTGCAACAGAATAGTTGTCACCATGCCATGAATACACTTCGCCCTGACAGACTTCGATTTCGCTCAATGTGACATAAGTGGGATTGACTGTCAGATTCAGGGTGTAAGTGCTGTCGCAACCTTTAGATGTCAAATAGTTTTTTGTGTAAACTCCGGTTGCCGAATACGTGGTTCCTTGCCAGGTATAGCTTTCGCCACTGCAGACTGAATGATTTTCGGCGAATGCGTATTCCGGATTTACTGTCAGATTCAGGGTGTAAGTGCTGTCGCAACCTTTAATTGAAATATAATTTTTCACATAGGTTCCGGCAACGTTGTACGTTGATCCATGCCAGGTGTAACTGTCTCCCGCGCATATGGAGCGGTTCTCCGCATATGAGTAGGATGGATTGACTTTAAGATTGAGTGTATAAACACTGTCGCATCCGCCCGATGACACATAGGACGCTGAATAAATTCCGGCAGAAGTATAAGTGTTGCCATGCCATAAATAGGAGTTGCCCGAGCAAATGGTGTAGGTTTCAGAAAACGCATAGCTTGGAATCTGCGTCAGATTTAATGTATAAATACTGTCGCATCCATGCGAAGAAACATAGGGTTTTGTGTAAACACCGGGAGTGGAATAAGTGGTTCCATGCCAGATGTAGCTTGAGCCCTGACAAACTGCGCGATTTTCGCTGAACGAATATTCCGGATAAACTGTGAGATTTAGTGTGTAAACACTATCGCATCCGTGAATCGTTGTGTAGGTTTTTGTATAAGTTCCCGGTGATGCATAAACGCTTCCCTGCCAATTAATAGTTTCACCCTGACAGATAGCCTGATTTTCGTTGAATGCATAAACAGGATTAACCGCAAGATTCAATGTGAATATGCTGTCGCACCCATGAATGGTTGTGTACGTTTTTGTATATGTTCCTGCGGAGGAATAGGTTGTTCCATGCCAGGTGAAGCTCTGACCCTGACAAATGGAATAATTTTCAACATATGAATACTTAGGAAAAACGGTAAGATTGAGCGTGTAAACACTGTCGCAGCCGCCGGTTGAAATATACGTCTTATTATAAATTCCGGATGTTGAATACGTTGTTCCCTGCCAGATGTATGATTCTCCGCTACACATGCTGTGGTTTTCCGAAAACGCATACGTCGGAATGGCCGTAAGATTCAGCGTGTACGTACTGTCACAACCATTAATGGTGAGATAGTTTTCCGAATACACGCCCGGTGTTGAATACGTGGTTCCATGCCATGTGTAGGACGATCCCTGACAAATAGCTTTGTTTTCGCTGTATGAATAAGTTGCATTTACGGAGAGATTCAACGTATAAATGCTGTCGCAACCGTTGACAGTCGTGTAGCTTTTTGTGTATGTTCCGGGTGTGGCATACGTGCTGCCATGCCAGGTGTAAGTTTGTCCCTGACACACTTCGACTTCGCTCAGTGTGACATAGGTCGGATAAACGGTCACATTCATTGTAACAACCGGAGCACATTGACCAGCGGTTGGGGTGAATGTATAGGTTGCTGTTCCTGCGCTTGCAGTGCTGATTGCAGCGGGGCTCCATGTTCCGGTAATTCCGTTGGTTGAAGTTGTCGGTAATGTTGCCGGGATTGCTTCTTTGCAATAGGAGCCAGCCTGAACAAAGGCCGGAGTTGTATTTGCATTTACCGTGACGCTCATCGTAACTACAGGAGAACAAAGTCCTGCGGCGGGGGTGAACGTATAAACTGTTGTTCCAGCTGTGGCAGTGTTTATTGCAGACGGGCTCCAGGAGCCACTTACGCCGTTTGTTGATGTTGCTGGTAATGATGCGGGTGTTGCTCCAACACAATAAGGTCCAGGCTGTGTGAATGTCGGTGTTACGACCGGATTTACAGTAATCGAAAAAACAGTTGAAAACGCTGCAGGGCAGTTTCCACTAACCACTTCGGCCATGAACAGCCATGTTCCGATGGTTGAAATATCTTCGGACCATGTTTCATCGGTATTGACAATATCAGTCCAGGTTGTACCCCCGTCATTGCTTGTTTGCCAGCGGGTAATGGTTCCGGTATAACCACTTAGCATAATTGCTCCGGTATTGCTGCCCGCACAAATGCTTGTATTAGGACCAGTCAATGTTCCGCCCACCGAAACCAGATCGTTGGTTAGTGTTACTGTATTTGATGTTGGCGAAGTAAGTGATCCATTTACCGTATAACCTTTGTAAGTCCCGGAGGCGAGTCCTGTAAATGTATGCGTGTCTGTTGCCCCAGTCCAGTTGGCAACTGGCGTTCCACTTCCGGTCTCCAGATAAAATGTTTGATTTGCCGAAACGGTAGAAGATAGTGTAACTGTTCCGGTTCCACAACCCGATGCTGCAGTGGCTGTAACAGTAGCTGGAGTCGGACAGTCCATGGTGTGCCAGCCAAGGTGTGTGGCATCGTCAATGGCGTAGGCAGTCCATTCTGCACCAAAGGTTGGAAAACCTGCCGAAGGATTTGTGGTGACTCCGCCAAAAACAGTACTGTTGCGCACCAGTGTCATATTAAGCATTGACATGGTTCCTGAAGTCCAGGCAGTACCAGGGTCTTCGCCAATACGTCCCATGATGTCAACATACGAGGCGGTAGAAATTTTGTACAGTGCCAAAGCGTCATCGCCGTTGTAGAAGGTTGCGGTAGTGATGGTGGTGTCAGTTGTATAAATGGTTGCCAATGAATTTGAATACACTTTTACAGACCCGTTTACCAGCGTTCCGCTCAGCAGATAGTCGGTTGTTGGAGTTGTAGCGCCGTTCGGATACAGGCGCAACCGATAATCGGAGAGATTTACATCAACCCCTGTTCCATTATAAATTTCGATGTACTTGTTGCTGCTTGATCCTTCCACATATTCAGAGATAATAAGGTCAGTGGCACAACCCGCCCCGCCTGCACCACCGGCTATGGTAGAACAAGTTGCAGTTAGTGCTGCAGGCACTGTTTTATAATTTACATTCGAAGCGGAATTGGAATACGGATAAATTTTAAAGTAATAAGTTGTTGATGCTGTCAATCCTGAAAAACTAACGCTCTGAATTCCTGCGCTGATATTCTTAACCAGTGTCGCATCCGATTCCGGTGTTCCGTCAACAGGATCAGTAATAGCAGCCAGACTAATGTTGCTGGCTTTGATCAGATATTTATCCGGAAGAATTGTTCCGATGGCATCGGTCCATGTTAGTGTAATAGATGCGCTGGTGCTGGTTTCGCACGAAAAAGCTGTTGGATGATTTGTGGGTTCCGGTTTTAGTACAGTATAACTATAGATGGCCGAAGTAGTTGAATTACCGTCATTATCGGTAGCAATAATTCTGTACGTCACAGTTGTCCCTGCAACCTGCGCTGGAATGGAGGTTGAAACAATGTAGTTCGGAGCTCCGTTCAGATTCATATTGATGCTGTTGCCGAAGCTGATTCCATCAGTGCACCATTGAAGTACAGCCGTGGAAATACTGCCATCATCGGTGATATCAGCCGTAACCGAAACAGTATTAACCGGGCTCGGGAAAAGAGGAGTCTGAATAATATTGGTAATTACTGGAGCAGTTGAACAGACCGTTGACGTCCATACCAGACACACATATTCCGGATGATCGATGTACGGATTCCGGTTGTGCTGTGGTGTGTTATAGTAAATAGCATTATTTCGATTGACTTCTTTTTGGCTCACCGGATCCTGAATATGCCAGCGCACCAGCATATCGATATACCATTGAAGGTAGTTTCCTCCGGTAGTGGTAATGATGTATTGTGAATCGTAGGTGTAAGTATTTCTCCAAACACTCAAATAGTTCATATACCGTGTGGCCAGATAAAGATATGCGCGTGCAAAATCGCCTTTGTATTCATTGATGGGTTCAAAAACGGAACCTGTAAAACCAGTCAGAGCGCAGGGTCCAACTTTACTTCCATTTGAAGAAGTGTATGTGGGCGCATTTGTTTCGGCAACAATGTAATTGCTTTTTCTGTTGTTGACATACTGATCAGTAGGGGGCAGATGATGGAGATCAGAGTACTGAGGATTTGCTGCATTGTCTAAACCGCCCCACCAGGAATTTGGCATCTGGTGCTCACGCGAATAACAATCACCTTCTGCACTTGCAGTGCCGCATTGGTCTGTGTATAACGTGAAAGTATAGGCAGGAGTTCCGCCTGGAATATCTGAATACATATCCCAGATTACGGTGCCCCCGGTTGTTGTTACATCGGTGTAACTATACGCATCCCACACATCGAAGGCTGTGCTTGTATAGGGCAGTTTGACATGACCGCTGGTGATTATGTCGCGCAGATTGCCACGCAAAACATCGCCGGTGCCGGTAGCTGAATCGTAGTATCCGGCAGGAATTTGTGCGAATAAAAGTTGGCTGGCAAGTAAAGTAAGAGCTAAAAGTAAAAGTCTTTTCATCTGACATTTTTTTTCGTGAGCAAAGCTTGTAAAGATACGTATAGATATATATGGATGTCAAGCATCATTGTTCATTTTTAGACCATTACGCCTGTTTTTTGTTCGAATACGCTGAATATGTATCCGAAAAAGTGTAAAAAATTCAGCATTTTGCTTTTTTTTCAGTGTTCATTTGTCGGTTAATTGGCTGGTTGGCAGTGAAAATGAGCTGGTTTGTAGAAATCGGTAGTGAAGACTCATAATTATTTCCGAAATTAGCATTGTGAACCATTGATAAACAATATGACACTCCGGTTTATTTTTGAAGGATATAAAAACAGGGCACAGCGAATTGCCACGCATGTGGTATTCTGGATTTTTTATGTTTCGCTTTATTCGTTGCTTGTAAGTATTCCTGCCGAAATTACTTTTATGGAGTTGTTCAGAAGATCGCTCTATTTTGTGTGGGTCGACATTCTGGTTACTTATTTTCTTATTTATCTATTACTGCCCAATTTTCTGTTGCGCAGGAAATATGTTTGGTTTGTTCTTTCGTTTATTGGTTTGAGTTTCCTGACAATGATCTTAAACCGGCTTATTAACTACTATTTCTACATTCCAAAATATTTTCCTGAGTGGGCCGATAAAATCAATTTCTGGCGTTTCGATTATTTTGTTTCCATTGTTTCTTCCCTTGCTGTTGCCATTTTTGCTGCAGCCATAAAGTTGCTTAAAATCTGGATTCAGGAAAGAAATCAAAAAAGTTTTCTGCAATTGCAGAATCTTCAAAGCGAAATGGCATTACTCAAAAGTCAGATCAATCCGCATTTTATTTTCAACACACTCAATAACATTGATACGCTGATTTCATTAAATCCGTCGAAAGCCTCGGAGAGTGTTCTTAAATTGAGCGAAATAATGCGATACGTGCTTTATGAGGCAACAGCTGATTATGTGCCGATGCAGAAAGAAATCGATTATCTCAGCAATTATATTTCTTTGCACGAATTGAAATTCGGTCCCGAGTTCATTCGCTTCAACAATGAAATGAAAAACACCAATGAAATAGTAGCGCCCATGTTGTTTATTCCTTTGGTGGAAAATGCAATAAAACATGGCGACAAGCGCGTGTCGTCTCCGGGTATTACCATTCATCTTTTTGAAAAGGAAGACATCGTTTGTTTTGTTGTCAGAAACCATGTTAGCCAGCATGAAACTAACAAAGATGCTTCCGGTGGTATTGGTATGGTTAACCTGAAACGCAGGCTCGAACTGCTTTACCCGCAACGTCACTCTTTTACTACTGAAATCGAAAATGGTATCTTTACTGCAAAAATCTGTCTGCTATGAAACTAAAATGCATTGTGGTTGATGACGAACCATTGGCTGTTGAAAAGCTGAGTGGATATATTTCGCGTGTTCCTTTTCTCGAGCTCCAGGCCTCATTCACCAGTGGCATGGACGCGTTGCAGTTTCTTAAAGACAATTCAACAGACCTACTTTTTCTCGATATTCAAATGGATGATCTAACGGGCATTCAATTGCTCGAGGTGCTGAAAGTCAAGCCACAGGTAGTTTTCACAACCGCCTACAGCGATTATGCAATAAAAGGTTACGAACTGGAAGTGAGCGATTATTTGCTGAAACCGATTTCTTTCGAACGTTTTCTGCAATCAGCCAATCGCGCTTATGACAAGGCTTCTGATAAAATAAAGACGGAAGCAAAAACAGATCAGCCTGTTGCAAATGCTGTTCCGGCGCCGGATTTCATGTTTGTGAAAACAGAATACCGTATGGAAAAAGTGAAGTTCAACGATATTCACTATGTAGAGGGAATGAAGGATTATCTTCGGATTGTTTGTCCCGATAAGCGAATCATGACGCTCACCAATTTCAAAAACATGCTTGACATGTTGCCGGATGAAGCTTTCTGCCGCATTCATAAATCCTATATCATCAATCTTTCAAAAATACAAAGTATTGAGAAAAGTCATGTGGTAGTGCTCAACGAGCGGCTTCCAATTGGCGATAGTTTTCGTAAATCATTTTTCGAATTGCTTGAAAAACTTCGCCTGATAAACAATAAATAAGTTGCTGTTCTCTTTCCTGCGCCAATATTGCAGAAAATGAATATTTTTGTCACCCTGAAATTAATCTGAAAAACAACAATATCAAATGAAACGACTGATTACAATTCTGGCCCTGGTGGGTCTGATGTTCAAGGGAGCCTATGCTGTGGCTCCGCCCGATGAGGGAATGTGGCTGGTGATGTTCATCGGCAAATACAATTATGAAGAAATGAAGCGACTTGGGCTGAAACTTACGGCCGAACAGCTTTACAGTATCAACAATGCAAGTTTAAAAGATGCTATTGTTGGTCTGGGCAGCACAGGAATGGCTCCGGAAGGGTATTTCTGCACCGGCGAAATTGTTTCCGACAAAGGTCTGGTTCTTACCAATCACCATTGCGGATACGATGCAATTCAGACACACAGTACGCTTGAACATGATTATCTCACCAATGGTTTCTGGGCCAAAAGCATGGATCAGGAACTCCCGGTGAAAGACATGACCATGTCGTTTCTGGTGCGCATGGACGATGTGACAGCTCAGGTTCTTGAAAAAGTAACCGACGATATGAGCGACGATGATCGCCAGAGTGCGATTGATGAAGCCAGTGCAAAAATTTCGAAAGAAGCTTCGGAAAAAGGTAAATACGATGCTACTGTAAAAAGCATGTTCGACAACAATGAGTTTTATCTTTTTGTTTATGAAACATACAGCGACATTCGTCTGGCTGGAGCTCCACCCTCAAGCATTGGCAAATTCGGCGGTGACACCGACAACTGGATGTGGCCACGTCATACCGGCGACTTCAGCATGTTCCGAATTTATACTTCTCCCGAAGGAACACCGGCCGCTTACAACGAAAAAAATATTCCGCTTGTACCAAAGCATTCTCTTCCGGTTAGTATCAAAGGCGTTCACAAAGATGATTTCTCAATGATCTTTGGTTTCCCCGGAACCACCAATCGTTATATGACTTCACATGCAGTAGATATGCAGCTGAAGCAAAGCAATCCGGCTGTAGTGAAAATCCGCGACAAGAAACTTGAAATTCTGCGCAGCTACATGGATGCTGATCCAAAAATTAAAATTCAGTATGCTTCGAAATACGCTCAGACAGCCAACTACTGGAAATATTTCATTGGACAGAGCAAAGGTCTTGTGCGTTGGGATGTTTACAACGAAAAGAAAGCCCTGGAAGATGAATTTCAGAAATGGGTGAATGCTGACCAAAATCGCGTAAAAAAATATGGCACATGTATTTCTCAGATCGAAGCGGGATATGTAGACTATGAAAAATATAATCTCTCGATGCAGTATCTCAACGAAGCTGTATTTCAGGGACCCGATTATATTTATTTTTCTTTCGGTGCATTTCAGCTCTATGGTGCTTTGAAACAACAGGCCGAAGCTGATAAAGCCGACAAAGCCAAATACGATGGTGTCATTAAAAATCAGGCGGCTGCGTTTGAAGAAAAACTCGCAGACTTCTTCAAAGACTACAACAATCAGGTCGATAAAGATCAGTTCATTGCATTGCTTGAAATGTATTACAATGATATTCCTGAGGAACAACATCCTTCTATTTTCAAAACGGTGAAAGGGAAAAAATTCAAGGGCAGTTTCAAAGCATGGGGCGAATATGTGTATGCCAACAGTGTTTTTACAGATGAAGCAAAACTGCGCGCTTTCCTGAAAGCTCCTTCCTATAAAGTTATTGCTGCCGATCCCGGTTTTGCAGTTACGCTCAGCATGGTCGATGCCATTCGTGCTCTTTATGGCGACCTCTCTGTAGTTGAAAATCAAATAAATATTGGCAGCCGTCTTTTTGTGGATGGATTGCGCAAAATGCAACCTGACCGCAAATACTATCCCGATGCAAACAGCACGCTACGTATGACCTACGGTACCATTCAGGATTATTATCCGGTTGATGCAGTTCATTACGATTTTCGCACTACGCTTGACGGTGTAATGGAAAAAGAAAATCCTAAGGTTGATGAATTTGTTGTTGAAAAAAGATTGAAAGAACTGTGGGCAGCCAAAGATTTCGGACCTTATGCCGAAGACGGAAAGCTGTATACATGTTTTACTTCTAACAACGATATCACCGGAGGAAACTCCGGAAGCCCTGTAATAAACGGCAATGGCGAACTCATCGGTATTGCATTTGATGGAAACTGGGAAAGCATGAGTGGTGACATTAAGTATGAACCATCGGTTCAGCGCACCATTTCTGTGGATATCCGCTATGTACTTTTTGTTATTGACAAGTATGCAGGCGCCACCAACCTCATCGAAGAAATGAATATTGTGAAGTAATTTGCATAGACATTTTTTTGTTTTACAGCCCTCGCATGGTTCCGAATCATGCGAGGGTTGTTTTTTTTGAAGTATTTTTCATAGCTTTACCCCATGAAAACCACTGATAGAATATTGTCAATTGTGAAAGCATGGCTGATAGTTTTGCCATTATTGCTTTCATCATGTTGGAGTAATAAAAGTGATATTGAGCAAGCTTCCATTTTGTCTAAAGTCGAAATACCGGAGAATTCATTGTGCTTGTACTCAATGCACAGAAATGTGATTCATGAAATCAGCGATGAATTTGTATTTAAAATTTTGCCAAAGAGCAGAGAGGATTTTTGCAAACGATTGGAGAAAAACTCTTACACGAAATTAACTGATACAATTGTTGTGATACGGTTTTGTCCTTTGGGTCATACTGATACAGTCAGAAATGGCTACATGAAATATGACGAGTGTTTGAAAAATTATTACTACGATTCCGATAAAGGATTTTTTTATGTACGCAACATTAATGATTAACAATGTTCTGAGAGAATGATAAGCAAGTAATATTTTTTCTTCGTTTCACTCGGGAAAAACACTCAGGATGACAGCAGGGGGTCCCGCGTGCAGTCATCCTGACAATTACGCGACAAGCACCAGCAAAACGCGTTTTATAATCTGAATGAAAAAAGACAATTTGGCAAACATAATATTCCATCGTCCGATGGCGACGAAGGAGGCGGAGGATATGGAATCGTTATGTTTGCAGCAAAACCGACGATTCCATATTCTACGTTTCTCTCCGAACGATGGAATATCGGTTTTGCCCTTCTGTTTGATTTTTAGAGGTTTATACGAGTGTGTCATTAGCAGTTTCGCTACTGTAGCTATTCTTCATAGGTTGGGCGTAGTCTTTCTAAATATATTTGCCGGGTTGAGTCTCCAGACTCAACCCAACAGATTATCTATTTTAGACTACGCCCAGCCTAAGATGTACAGTGAAAATCAACAAAAGAAAACATTGAGTTCCATGTCGCTGTCTGCGTTTCAGCTATACTGATACAACCGTGATCTCATTTAATACAGCGAAAAACTTTTTGACAGCGGGCTGTATTTTATAAACACTTCGAAGCACCCAAAACCATTGCTGGCCTCTTTCAGCGAGGAGGTGTTTATTTCGTACGCAACTCCGATTCCATAATTTGCATAATCGAACATGATGCGCGCCATCGCTGCATCATTAAGACGATAGGCGCCTCCGAAGCTAAATATGGCACGTGATACCGAATATTTTTCGCTTTGTTTGAGATAGAATTTGAAATCACCTCCGGCTGTCAGCTCATAGGCCGCGCCTTGCAACATGCCAAGTACCCATGGATTGAAAGCTGTTTTTTTATCTTTTCCCAAAGAAAAAAGCAAGTCGGTCATAAACACCATTTTAATGTCGGTCTGTTCTTCGCTCAGTGTAAGACGTTTTCCCTGGTTCAGATGCCAGAATCCGGCTGAAATGGTTCCGCTGCTTTTTGCGAAATGATCAATATTGGGTGCTTCGGACATAAATTTATATGATGTTCCGGCCGATAAATCAAAACTTGCTTTTTGTTGCTGTTCGAAATATTCTCCGTGCAGAATGCCCGGATCGTATTCGTATCCATTGAACTGATCGGTCCACATCAGATCATCGGGATCGAGCGACTCGTAGCGTGTTCCGCTTCCAATGCCGACGGTCATTATTTTTCCTTCGGATAATTTGACATTGGCTGAAGCTCCTAAATGCGCAAGCAGGCTGCTGTAGCTGAATGCCGACTGATTGAAAACAAATCCGCCAATGGATAATGTTGTGTTTGTTGATTTCGAAACGCGCGAGTTTCCGGATATTCCGTAGGTTTGAAATGCTGTGCCCACATTGCGCCACTGGTTGCGATAAGCCATCTGAAAACTCATCTGATTATCCTGTGTTCCGATGAGCCCCGGCGACTGATATTCTATGAAGGCATTGCTAAAACTGAAGTGCGGATCCTGCGCATGAGTCTTGTTGCTGATGACGAAAAATGACATAAGCAACAGTGTGAATAAAATTGTTTTTATTGTTTTCATGTTGCTTTGTTTATCTGATTAAAACAAAATTTCCTTGTCCGTTCACTGCTGTACCATCTCGCAAAGTTCCATCGAACCAATAGCTGTAGATGCCGCTTTCCGACATGGTTCCGTCAAAGTTGCCATCCCATCTTCCGTTTGGATCGGAGGTTTCATATACCAGATTTCCCCACTGATTATACACTTTCAGATTCAATGTTTCAAGACAGCGATTCATTACGCCAAACACATCGTTTTTCTGATCGTTGTTCGGACTGAATGCATTTGGAACGTAGATGCTGCCACAATCTCCGTCCACCATAACGATAACGGTATCGGTAGAAGTGCAACCATATTGGTTGGTTACAAGGAGTATATAGATTGTTGTATCGTCTGCACTGCAAATTGGATTGGCAATAGCTGGATCCGACAAATTATCAGAAGGCAACCACGAATATGTTCCACCACCGCTTCCGTTCAACTGAACAGTTGCACCTTCTTCAATGGTCGTGTCGATGCCAGCATTGGCAGTTGGATTTGGATTAACGATTACGGAAATGCTGTCAATATCTGAGCACCCGCCGTTGGTACCGGTAACAAGATAAGTGGCACTTGTTATTCCGCCAATAGTAATAGAAGAAGTTGCAGCTCCGGTGTTCCAGGCATAAGTGGTGGCGCCGGAAGCGGATAGTACGGTGGTTTCGTTTTCGCAAATTTCCGTATCACCATTGATATTAATATCAGGACTTTGATTTACAACCACTGTTGTATTGGAAGAATTTAAACAACCATTCAAGTCAGTTCCAACCACGGTGTAGGTACCTGCATGAGTAAGTTGTGCAGTTGTGATTTCAGGAGTCTGTGAACTGCTACTAAAACCTGCAGGTCCGGCCCAGTAATAATCTGATGCGCCAAGTGCTGAAAGCATTATACTCTCGCCAGTGCAATACGGGCCTCCGTTCGAACAGCTGACTGTGGGAAGAGAATTTACAGTTACCACAGACGAAGCCGTTGACGTGCATCCTCCCGTTCCTGAAACAACAACGGCATAGGTTCCCGAAATAGCCGGAGTTGCGGCTGTAATAGCTGGATTTGCGGCTGAAGAGTTGAATCCTGCGGGACCGCTCCATGCATACGAAATTCCACCAGTTGCTGTCAGGTTCACGGTCTCACCTGCACAATGTGGTCCATCGTTTATTGCAGATGCAACTGGAATGCTATTTACAACCACGTTGGTGGTTTCACTGTCTGTGCATCCATTGGCAGTGGTAACTATTACCGAATATGTTCCTGCGTGAAGAGTGGTTGATGAAGAAATCGTTGGATTAGCCAGTGAACTGCTGAATCCGTTGGGTCCCGACCATGAATAAGTTGTGCCACCGGTTGCATTCAGTTGAATGTTCTGGCCGGCACAATAGGAGCCGGTGTTCGATGCTGTTGCTGTTGCCTGTGGATACACATTTACATTGATTGCGGATGTCGCAGAATTAAATCCGTCTGAAACCGTGACGGAATAAATTGTGCTGCCAGAAGGAACGAGATACGGATTATCGTCGGTTGATGAAAAACCTGTTGGATTTGATGACCATGAATAGTTATAAGAACCGGATCCACCCGAAGCCAGCGCTGTGAGCGTTACTCCATTTCCGGAACAAACGCCTGGAGCATCAGTTTGTGCAATCACCGAAAGCGCACCGCCACTGACATTGACAGTTACCTGCGATGTTGACATGCAACCTGTAACCTGATCAGTTACTGTAAGCGTGAAAACAGTCGTTGTTGTCAGATTGGTTGTCTGAGGACTCAAAACATTTGGATTTACCAGCGATCCAGAAGGAGACCACGAATACATAAAACTGCCACTACCACCTGAAGCACTTCCCGTCAGGGTTGTGTTGGTTCCAAAAGGAATGGTTTGCGGACTTCCCGCATTTGCAGTGGGGTTTGAATTTATTGCAACGGTAGTGCTGGTGGTCGAACTACAGCCGGCTGCGTTTGTCACCGTAAGATTATAAGGGCCAGCATTGGTTGCAGTTGCATTGCTGATGGAAGGCGAGGCTGAAGAAGAGGTGAACCCGTTAGGCCCGGACCAGAGATACGAAGTTCCTCCGCTGCCAGTCAGGTTGACTGTTGTCCCGACGCATCGGGGTGAGTTTGATGAGGCCGCTGCTGTTGGAGCCTGATTCACATCAAGCGTGTAGTTCAGATATTGGCGGTATCCGCAAACACCGGTAACTTCAAGACTGTAGGTCATGGTAGTAGCCGGATTTACAGAAATATTCTGCGTGGTCTGTCCGCCCGGATACCAATGATAGGCCGTAGCGCCGGGTGGTCCGAAAAGAGTTGTTGTACTACCTGCGCAAATAGGATCCTGTGCTGCAGTTATATTTGGGAACTGAACACCCGATTCAGCGCTGATGGTATAGTTGCAGATATCGCCTGCAAACCCGTCAATCATCAGGTAATAATCGCTGCCGATGGTGAGTCCGCGTGCAGTAATTTCAAAATGAATTCCGCTTTCCTCAAAATTTGAAACAGGCGTAAAAGAAGCACAGGGGCTGCCTGCAGAGAACACCTGCATCTGAATACCTGCACCGGCATAACAATCATACACATCAACATTCAGCACGGCCGAATCATTTGAAGCGGTAAAACGGAGCCAGGAATTGTTGTTGATTTGCACGTCACAATTAGTTGCTCCGCTACCCCAAACACCACCTGCACCAAAAATGCCTCCCTGACAGGTTCCGGCTGTGTAAGTGTATAATGGCGGATTATTTGTTTCAGCATTTCCCCGCATGTTTCCTGGTCTGTCGGGTGTATAAGCTTCGCCGGTCGTTCCTTTGTACCCATTCAAGTCGCAGATGTAGAGCGCGGTTGAACAGGCATCGTTGGTTGGCGTTGTAATACAGAATCCAAAATCACCCGTTGTATTGCCGCTATAAGCCCAGTAACGCAGAAAAACGGTTGATCCGGGCGCAAGTCCTGATGCCAAAATAAATGGCCTCAGATCGTTTGCAGTCAGAGGATAATTATTGTCGTCGGAACAAGCAATCTGTGTGAGCGAGCTGCAGGAGCCGGAGTACAGCGCCATAACTGCATCGCTGAATCCATAACCTGGTTTCGCCATGATGCTTATTACCCCGGAAGAAGGCACTGTGATTGCAAACCAGACATCTTTTGGCTGAGGAGTGTTGCTGAATCCCCCTTGCATGGGGCTGCTGCCGCCCGCACAGGAAGCCGGAGTTGGCGCTGATAAGGTTGTTGTTGCATTCGTTGTGGTAAACGAAAGATAAGCGCATGAAGATGTCACCGGTGGAAGTTGAATAGCATCGCAGGGCTCATCGTTGGTGGGTGTCGGCGTTGGTGTACCGATGATGCAGATATTAAAAATACTACCTCCGTTGCCGGTGTAATAATCGTAAGTGCGGATGTAATAAGTTGTACCGGGAATCAATCCAACGGCACTGATGTTTTCGGCATCACCGCTGAAACCCTGATCAACACAATATAAACTGGTGAGAGTAGCACATGTTCCTGAAAACAATTCCAATACAAGATCTGCTGTTCCGGTCGGAGTAACCTGAATAGTTTGAACTGCATTTGTTGCAACAAAGCGATACCAGACATCATCATCTGCAGTTCCCGCACAACCCGTCTGTGACAGGGTTGCAGAGACCGTCGTTCCGGCAGTTGCAACACAGGTTGCGTTCACGTTAAGTAGGGTTGCATTGCTGCAATTATCGTTGGTCGGCGCCGGAGGTGCAGTAGTTATACACACCGTGAATGTGCCGGAACCAAAACCTGTGAAGTAATGATAAATTCTGATTTTATAAACAACTCCAATGGTAAGACCCGTTGCATAAATGGTTTCAGCTTCGCCCGTGAAACCCTGATCCATACAGTTCATAGATGTCAGAGTTGCACAGTCACCAGAAAAGAGTTGCAACACGGGATCCATTCCTGCAGAAGGGGTTACCGTAATAATGTGACTGGTTGCGGTTGCGGTGAAAGAGTACCATACATCATCGTCGGCGGTACCAACACAACCGGCAATGGTTTGTGTTGCTGTTGCAGTTGTACCCGCAACCGGACTTGAACAATTTAAGGTTATGGGAATGGCACTTGCAGCCGAACATCCGTCGCTCTGCGCCTGTGTTTCAACAGCTGAAAACATTAAAGCTGCGGACACAAACATCCCGAAAATGAATGTCATTTTCATGATATAAGTATTTTATAATTCTTTGAATTCGTTTGGTACAAGACCGGAATCAGCGATCAACCTTTTTACGTCGGCCGCATTCAATCCGTTATCCTGTTCACCGGCTTTTTTATACTCGGAGAAAGTAAAAGTCAGAAGCCCGGCTTTGGTATCATTTTTAAAAACAATTTTTACCTGAACAACGCCGCTGATGTTGTACATGCCGGCTTCTAATTTATCAAGCTGCTGTTGCGTTGCGTCTCCGGTGAAGCTGTATGAATATTTATTTGTTACAGGATTGTCCGAAGTTTGTGCTTGTGCAATGCCTGAGGTCACAAAAAAAATAAACAATGTGAATAAAAGTCCCCCTTTCATAATCACTTTTTTACAAATATACAAATTCTGATAACAAAATCAATTTGTACGTTAAATAAAATGATATTTACTACCAATGGCCAAATTGGTCGATAAATATTAACAAAAAATTTCAGTTCTTTTTCTTGAAGGATTTGTTAGAGGCTGTCTCAAAATTTATTCTTCAGAGCAAAAACAACATTCCACCGTCCGATGCGACGAAGGAGCTGAAGGACATGGAACCGTTGTTTTTGCTATTGTTACGACGGTTCCATGTTCCGGCTGAGCAGCATCTCTTGAAGAGTTCAAAACCCTTCGATGGATTTTTAACCGGCCGGAACGGTGGAATGTCGTAACAAACCGCTATTTTGAGACAGCCTATAATCCAATCATTGCTTCTCCAGATACCACACTTCTTTTTTGTTGTTGCCGTTATCAAGTCCGGCTGCGGTATTATCAAAAGTTGTCCACAGCATTTTTCTGCGGCCATCCCATTCAACTGAATAGGAAAAATAATAATACCAGGGGTAATTGTCAATCATAAACTCAATGCGGGTTACATCGTTGTCGGTTCCGCCCACATCAACGCTCCAGTAATAATCACCGGAACCGGTTCCGCCTGGCAGATTGATGTTTCCGGGATTGCAATACAAATCGTAATGATCGCGCTTTTTGTTCAGGCCTTCGTCAATCAACGTTACAGTGCCGGGATTGACATATGTTGTGTCCAGCACAAAATCATTTGATGCAGAATCAAAATAGGAGACTTCGGCTTTTGTGATATTCCAAACTCCATCCATGCGCGAAGCCATATTGTTGTCGGGTGAGCATGAAGCCAGCCACAGAAGCGCCAAAGCAAAGTGTATGTATAAATATTTTTTCATGATTAATTTCCGATTAAGAATGAAACACCGATACTGAAACGAAGTGCGGAAACATCAGGAAGCACGTAATACTGCTCTGGCAGCGTGTTTTGCGAAGCAATGATTTCGTTGTAGTGATTGTAATCCGTCGGAATAACATCGGTGCCGGGAACTGTATTTGAGCGACCATTATCTTTGTCGTGCAATTGAAAGCTCAGATAATTGGGCTGTTTAAACAATTTTTCTGCGCGAAGCTGAAGTCCGATCCCTTCAGCAATCGGAATCTGCGCCTTGAGTCCAAGAATTCCCGCTACGTACATTCCGGTGAATTGTCCGTTCAGAATCTGATTCAGACTGTAATTTATAGTGCCGTCGGCATATTCGCTGTACGAAATTAAATTGACGCGGCCCACCGTAAAGCCTGCCGTGGCCCATATCCCGGCGAAACCGTCGCCTCCAACACCCAGGTTGAACAGCATGTCGAAATAGCCCGTTCTGAGTTTAAATATGCGTGATTCGCCGGTTTTAAAAAACGCTTTTGTGGTTTCGCGAAAATTGTTGTAGGAAATATCCATTCCAACCGGACCATTCCCGAACGAAAGAGCAATGTATTTGCCGGTTGCGAAATTAAACGGCTTTAATTCCTGCGTTAACGCTTCGGAATGATAGCGATTGTACGAATCGGTAAAATATCCAAAGGTTGTGTAATTGATTTTCGAAAACACAGGACCTGCCGAAAATGCGACATACTGCGCATTTACAACAAGAACTCCAAATATCAAAAACACCGACAAAATGAATTTTTTCATAGGTATCGGATAAATAATTATTTTTGTTTGAAAACGTAAAAATATAAAATCCTGCGACAAAAATGAAAAGGATAAATAAATTATTGCTGTTGTTTTTTGTAATCATAATTACAATGCCTTCCTGCAACCGCTTCGAAGAAGGCTCTTTCAGTATGCGGTCGGTGAAAAGTCGCCTGAGCCGCATCTGGGTTTTGGAGAGCTATTACAAGGATGGCGTCGATCAGACTGAGTTGTGGAATACGCAATATCCACACTATAAAATTGAATACCGCGAAAACTTTACTTACGAAGTTTTTATAGGCAGCGATAGCACCTATTCATATGGAGTTTATTCACTCACGGAATGGTCAAAAAAAATTGTCAGAAAGCCCAATGCTGATCCCACAAGTGAAATTGTTCATGACATTTTGAAACTCAACACCGACGAGCTTTGGACCATAGTTGGAACCGAGGAATTTCATTTTGTGGAGGAGAAAGAATAGTGGAAAGTTGAAAGTTTATAAAATTGGCGTGAAAGCATGCAGCATGCGGTCCATGGCACAATGCACAACGCACAATGCATCATGTGCCGACATTGTCACGTTTTACGTGAAGGCATCAAAGAAAGCTGCGCAGCACCATCCGATAGTCCTCCGCCTCCAGCGGAGTAAACTCCAAAGGCGGATCATGAACGAAGTTCCACACTTTCAAATTAGCACATTATCAAATTTTCAAATTGGTACATTATCATCATGTCAGCACAATTTCAAAAAGACTCCCAATATTTCAAATTCTGCAGCTATGGATTTTTGAAAAATCTGCGGTTTTTCGATCCGTTTATATTTTTGTTTTTTCTTGATAAAGGACTTACATTTTTCGAAATCGGTCTTCTGATCTCGTTTCGCGAAGTGATGGTGTATATAATGGAAATTCCTGCCGGTATTATTGCCGATGTACTTGGCCGGCGAAAAGTGATGATTTTTGCTTTCATTGCCTACATCATTTCCTTTTCGATTTTCTTTTTTGCCAACGCGTTCTGGATGTTCATGCTGTCGTTTATTTTCTATGGCTTCGGCGATGCATTCCGTCAGGGAACACACAAAAGCATGATCATTGATTACCTCCGACTGAAAGGATGGAAAGATCAGAAAACCGCTTACTACGGACATACGCGCTCGTGGTCGCAGATTGGCTCTGCTGTTTCATCGCTCATAGCTGCAGTGATTGTTATTTTCACGGGCGATTATCAAAGTGTTTTTATTTTCAGCACCATTCCCTATTTTCTGAATCTGATCATGATGACCACCTATCCAAAAGAACTGGATGGTGCGATTGTACGACACAATGGAAATGATCTGAAAGAAAATTTTCGTCAGGTGATACGCGATCTTATTACCACTTTTAAAAATCCTGCCGTGTTGAAAGCCGTCGGAAACCTGAGCTTTTACAGTGGTTTCTACAAGGCAACGAAAGATTATCTTCAACCGCTTCTGCAAACCATTGCCGTGTCGATGCCCTTGTTTCTGATGTTGCAGGAAAAGCAACGATCGGCCATTCTGATTGGTTTAATTTTCTTTTTTATTCATCTGGTCACTGCCTTTGCATCGCGCAGTGCAGGCCGTTTTGCGAAAATATTCAACAATGTTGCTGCACCACTAAACATTACATTGATTTCCGGTTTTCTGTTTGGTCTTATTGCTGGAATCTGCTATTCATACGAATGGTTCATCGCTTCAGCAGCGCTTTTTGTGATTATCTATGCAGTTGAGAATTTGCGAAAACCAATTGGAATTAGCTATCTGACCGATAAAATTGATCCGACGGTGCTGAGTAGTTCGCTATCGTTTCAGTCTTTAGCCGAAACAATTATTGCAGCTGGAATTGCGCCCGCCATTGGATGGGTTGCCGATCGTTACAGTATTGGCTGGGGACTGATCGCCGTTTCTGCATTCATGCTGATTCCGGCGTTGCTGGTGAGGATAAAGGTGAAGGCGTAAACCGCCGCAGGCACCCGACAGCTTGTCCGCCCACTGGCGGAATTCCATGTCAGCAAGTCCGCATTCATAATCCTTTCTGGCTGACGATAAAATGTCGGGTAGCAATATTTCGCCAATCGCATTCGTTTTAAATTACATGAGATCCTCCAATCTTCTTTTACTTTTGTTTTGTCTGTCCACCGCAGGCGTCAGTGCGCAAAGCGATAGCCTGACGTCTGCAGGGCAGATTTCGGTTGGAGTGCGGAGCAGTTGGGGATTGGTGTATGAACACGATTGGAACCGCGCTGCATTTGGTTCCGGCGCACAATTTCGTTTAAGGTTTTCAGAAAAAGTAAATTCAGATTGGTTCATCGATTATCTGCAGGGAGATCTGGGCGATATCGCAAAAAGAACCGACGTTCATATCGGCTGGAGTGTGTTATATTATCCGCTGAACAAGAATACAAAACTGCAGCCCTATCTTTTGGCCGGACATTGTTTTGAATTGCTCCGGATTTCGGAAAACACAAACGATGATAATTTTGTAACGCGCAAAAGCGCATCTGTACAGGCCGGAGCGGGTGTGCACCTGCACCTGACGCCTAAAGCCGATATTTCATTTGTCACCCAATATATGATTCACTTCGGAACCAATATAGAAGTTTTGGATAATCCGGTTGAGTTTTATAAGCCCGGCGGAATTGCTCTTCAGGATCATGTGCTCTTGCATTTTTCACTCAATTATCAGATTGCAGATTTATGGTAACCCGAATACTAACCATATTGATTTCTTTCGCAGTTGTTATTCTACAGAATGCCTCAGCACAGAATTCCTCCGCCGGATTGCTTAGGTTCAACGCCGGACTGGCACAAGGTTTCATGCTGACCCACGAAAGTCGCCCATTGTTTGTGGATGGCTTTGCAGAATATTTTTTAGATGATAAAATCAGCATCAAAGGTTCATGCACACAGCTGATAGCCGACCGAATAGAAGACGGTATGCTGAAAAGTTATACGGGCGTTTCGTTCGGAATGGCCTGGCATGCAGGAAATGAATTGAATGACTTTTCAATCGCCATGCAGCCGGGGGTAGTGTATCAATGTCCGGGTCTGATATTCATTAACTATGTTCCGGAACCGAAACTCGCACCGTCTCTTATGTTCACGGCCACATACTCCTTGTTTTTTTCGGATCCTTTTCACTTTTATATTTCTGTGTCCGAATCCAATTCATTCTATCGCGGCGCTCCCAACGGAAACATCAATACCTCGTGGTTCAGCATCACAGGCGGGCTTGGATGGCACCTAAGATTTAAGAAATAAGATTTGAGATATGTGATTTTTGATCTGAAGGAGGAAGTAAACATCGAATCAAGAACACTAAACAAGGAAGTAAGAAGTGAATACCGGATCACGAACACTGAACAAAGAACAAGGAAGGATGAAGTAGGAAGTGAATACCGAATCATGAACACAGAAACTCGAAGCTTATTTTTACTTCAAATTTCGATGTTCAGTGTTCGATGTTCAGAGTTCATTACCGTTCCACCACAACCCGCTTCAACACATAACCTTCAGCGTTTTCAATTTTCAGCATATACACGCCCGGCGCAACGGAATTCAGATCAAACTGAACTGTTTTCTGTGCAGAAATTTGTTCTTTTTGAATGATTTGTCCGAGTGCATCGATGAATGAAAGCGTATAATCATCTTCGGCGGGGAAGGTGATGGTGAGCTGGCCGGAGGTTGGATTGGGGAAGATACTGATGTTGCCGTCGTTTAATGATTCAATGCCTGCGCAATCATCAACCACAATATTGACCGATGCACTGTTTTGGCATCCGTTGGTGTCAGTATAAGTGTATTCTACTGGCCATGTGCCGATGCCGGCTGCGGCAGGATCGAATATGTTTCCACTCATGCCCTGGCCGCTGAAGGTGCCGCCTGCAGGATTTGCGATGAGAGAAGCTGAAGGATTGTAGATGCAAAAAACACTGTCAGTAATATTGATTTCTACAACAGGCAATGGTTGTACAATTAAATTCAGTACATGCACAGAGTCGCATCCATATTGGGTTTGCAAGCTGTCATAATAAATTCCGGAGGTGGAATAGTTGTTACCATGCCATGAAAATACGTCGCCTGTACAAATGTCTGTGTCGTCTGTGATAACAAAATCAGGATGAACAATCAGGTCAAGAACATACAAGCTGTCACAACCGGTCTGTGCCTGCAGCGAATCATAAAATATTCCCGAAGTATTATAATTGTTTCCGCGCCAGAAATATGTTCCACCATCGCAGATTTCAGCATATTCAGTGAACTCGTATGCCTGTTTTACATTCAGATTGAGAATGTAGATGCTGTCGCATCCGTGTGCAGTAAGCAAGCTGTCATAGTAGGTCCCTGAGATATTGAAAGGATTGCCGCGCCAGAAATAATTTTCGTTGCTGCAGATTTCGGCATTTTCCGAGAATTCAAAAGTTGGGTTTACAATGAGGTGAAGCACGTGTATGCTGTCGCAGCCATATGTGGTGCTCAGGCTGTCATAGTAAGTGCCGGTACTGGTGTAGGTGTTTCCGTGCCAGAAGTAATTCTCATTGTCACACACTTCGACTTCGCTCAGTATCACATAGGTTGGGTGCACGATCAGATTGAGAATGAAAACACTGTCGCATCCGTTTTGTGTAGTCAGACTGTCATAATAAATTCCAGTTGTGTCAAGTGTAAATCCTCGCCACGAGTAGGTTTCGTCGTCGCATATTTCGACTTCGCTCAGTGTGACATAGGTCGGGTGTACAATTAGATTGAGAATATAAATGCTGTCGCAGCCATTAACCGAATTCAGATTTTCGTAATAAGTTCCGGCGTTGAAATATGTATTTCCTCTCCACAAGTAGCTTTCGTTATCACAAATCTCGACATTCAATACAAATTCATAAGTTGGGTGGACTTTCAGGTCGAGTACATAAACGCTGTCGCATCCAAAAGCCGCGTTCAGACTGTCATAATAAATGCCCGTATTTTGATATAAATTTCCGCGCCAAAGGAAGTTTTCGTTATCACAAATTTCGGCATGCTGAACAAACTCAAACGTTGGGTGAACCAACAGGGCGAGAATATAGACGCTGTCGCATCCATGAACTGTTGTGAGACTGTCATAATATACGCCGGTGTTGGATAAAATGTTCCCGCGCCAGATGTAGGTTTCGTTGTCGCAAATATGGACAATTTGAGGAATTTCATAGGTCGGATGTACTACGAGATTCAGAACAAAAGTGCTGTCGCATCCGAAAGCTGTGTTTAAATAATCATAGTAGGTTCCTGCGCTGGCGTACGTATTCCCGCGCCAGGTGTAGCTTTCGTGTTTGCATATTTCAGCATTGTGAATGGTTTCGTAATTTGGATGTACGAGCAGATTCAGAATATAAACACTGTCGCAACCGTAGATTGTGAGCAGACTATCATAGTATGTGCCGGTATCGTAAAGCGATTTCCCGCGCCAGGTGTAAACATCATTATCGCATATTTCAGCAGATTGCGGAAATTCAAAAGTCGGATGCACTATGATGTGAAGGATGAAAACGCTGTCACAGCCATGTATTGACGTCAGGCTGTCGCGGTATGTTCCAGCATTATAATATGTATTGCCGCGCCAGAAATAGCTTTCATTATCGCATATTTCAGCAGATTGCGAATATTCAAAAGTCGGATGCACGATCAGATGCAGCACAAAAACGCTGTCGCATCCATATATGGTGTTCAGACTGTCGTAGTAAGCTCCTGCGTCAAAGTATGTATTACCGCGCCAGGTGTAGCTTTGATTGTCGCACACTTCGGCTTCACTAGGTATGACAAAGGTCGGATGTACGATCAAATGCAGAACAAAAACACTGTCGCATCCATACATTGAATTCAGGCTATCGTAGTATATTCCTGCGTCAAAGTATGTTTCGCCTCGCCAGGTGTAGCTTTCATTATCGCACACTTCGACTTCGCTCAGTGTGACATAGGTCGGGTGCACAATCAGATTGAGAATAAAAACACTGTCGCATCCATACATTGAATTCAGGCTATCGTAGTATATTCCTGCGTCAAAGTATGTTTCGCCTCGCCAGGTATAGCTTTCGTTATCGCATATTTCGACTTCGATCGGTGTGACATAGGTCGGATGCACGATCAGATGCAGCACAAAAATGCTGTCGCATCCATATATGGTGTTCAGACTGTCGTAGTAAGTTCCGGCGTCAAAGTATGTATTACCGCGCCAGGTGTAGCTTTGATTGTCGCACACTTCGGCTTCGCTCGGTATGATAAAGGTGGGATGTACGATCAAATGCAGAACAAAAACGCTGTCGCATCCATATACGGTGTTCAGACTATCGTAGTAAGTTCCGGCGGCAAAGTATGTGTTGCCGCGCCAGGTGTAGCTTTCATTATCGCACACTTCGACTTCGCTCAGTGTGACATAGGTCGGATGAACAATCAGATTGAGAATAAAAACACTGTCGCATCCATACATTGAATTCAGGCTATCGTAGTAAGTTCCTGCGTCAAAGTATGTTTCGCCGCGCCAGGTATAGCTTTCATTATCGCAAATTTCGACTTCGATCGGTGTGACATAGGTCGGATGCACGATCAGATTCAGAACAAAAACGCTGTCGCATCCATATACGGTGTTCAAGTTATCGTAGTAAGTTCCGGCGTCAAAGTATGTATTACCGCGCCAGGTATAGCTTTGATTGTCGCACACTTCGGCTTCGCTCAAAGTGACATAGGTCGGGTGCTCTATCAGGTGCAGAATATAAACACTGTCGCATCCATAAATCGTGTTTAAACTATCGTAATATGTTCCGGCATCGAAATAGGTTTTACCGCGCCATGAGAAACTTTCGTTGTCGCACATTTCTGCATAATTATCAAATTCAAATGTTGGGTGAACAATGAGATTAAGCACGTAAACGCTATCGCATCCGTACTGGGTGATCAGGCTGTCATAATAGGTTCCGGCAAGTGTGTAGTTGTCTCCTCTCCAAAACAAGCTTTCATTGTCGCATGTCTCCTTGTTTTCGGTAATCTCATAGTGAGGTCTTACATGTAGAATTGCAGTGTTGGAAATTACGACTGATTCAGGACAGGTTGATGTAATGATGCACCTGTATAAATAATTATTCATACTCGCCGGGACCGCATTCAAATGTAGAGAATCTGTCTGCGAACCAGAGTACATAGAATTGTCCGAGATGTTTACAAAGCCTGCGCCTGGGTTGACCTGCCATTGGTAGGTGAGCCAGTTGCCGGTTGCGAAAGATTTGAAAAAAGTGTTTTCGCCGAGACAAACAGATGCGTCACTGACGGGTCGTACAAACTCCGGAGCATTACAAACTTCAACGAGTTTTGTATAATAAGGATTTTTACCCTTATCGGCATCAAAATCAAATTTCTTCACCAGCAGTCCGGTGGCCGGATCAAATTCAAATAAAACACCAAGGTTGTTGACACCACCGTCTTTTGTCACGCCATACAGTTTGCCTCCCGAGGATTCCAATAATGTTCCTTCCGGATCATTTCCGTTGGCAATACCTGTAAAATCTATTTTTTTTGTAAAAACGGAATTAACCGGATCAAATTCAAAGAGTACGCCCATGTTGCTCACACCGCCATTGGAAGTGAGCCCGTAAAGCATTCCATTCGATGCCAGCGTCAGCGATCCGTAGGGATTGGCTCCGTTGGTGACTCCTGCAAAATCAACTTTATTGGTGAAGGTGTTTGATGTGATATCGTATTCAAAAAGAACGCCCATGTCGTTTAATCCTCCGCTGTAGGTCATGGCATAGAGTTTTCCGTTGCCGGCCATAACAAAATCGCCATATGGATTGGCCCCGGTTGCCAGGCCGTCAAACGAATGTTTTAAAGAAAAGAGGTCGCTGTTATAATTGTATTGAAAGATAATACCAAGGTCATTAATCCCGCCAAAGGATGTCATGCCGTATAAGTCTCCGGTGCTGGTTTCTATAAGTGAGCCGTAAGGATAACTCCCGGTCAGGGCGCTGTCGAGATGCCTTTTGACAATGTTGATTCCTGTCGCGGGATCAAATTCATACAAGGTCCCTTTGTCGTTGATGCCGCCACTATAGGTCATTCCATACAGTTTCCCATTCGCTGCTTCGGACATGTTGCCGACCGGAAAACCTCCGTTTGTTGCATTGTCGTAGTCGAGCACTTTTGTGAAGACATTTCCGATTGGATTAATATTGAAAATTACGCCGAATTCGTTTTGTCCTCCATAGGTCGTATTTCCGTAAAGCATATTATCAGCGGTGTAGATAAGCGATCCGTACGGATACGCGCCGTTTACGGTTATTGCAAAATCAATTTTTTTTGCAAACGAATTTGTTGTGCAATCATACTCAAACAAGACGCCGTTGTTGTTGGGACCCCCGGAGTTTGTTACGCCGTATTGTTTCCCATCGGAAGCGGTCATTAATGATCCAAAGGGGGCGCTTCCCATTGTCAATCCGTCGAAATCCTGTTTGCGGGTCAGGATGCCGGATGTGGGGTCAAAATCAAAGATTACACCTTTGTCGTTGGTTCCTCCACCCGAAGTCATACCCGTTAAAACCCCACATGCATTAATCAGTGTTCCATATGGGGACCTGCCGTTTAATGGTCCGTCAAAATCAATTTTCTTTGTAAAAACAGAAGTGACCGGATTGTATTCAAACAACACTCCGAGGTTGAGGGTGCCTCCCTGGGCAGTCATTCCGTACAACATTCCATTTGAATACTCTGTGAGCGATCCATATGGTCCCCGACCGTTGGCTGCACCTGTGAAATCAATTTTTTTGAGAACTGTTCCGGTGCTGATATTATATTCAAAAAGAACACCCAGACTGGATGTTCCTCCGCGGAAAGTCATTCCATAAAGCAACCCATTTGAAGCTTGCATCAGTGTTCCGTAAGGATTTTTGCCAGTGACTGTACCGTCAAAATCCCATTTTTTTATCAGAATACCCGTAGCCGGATTGAATTCAAACAACACCCCGGAGTTGCTTGCACCACCACCTGAGGTCAGACCGTAAAGCAAGCCATTCGAAGCCAACATCAGAGATCCAAATGGATTACGCCCGGTTGTTGCCGAAACCAAGTCAATTTTTTTGACAAAAACGCTGTTTATGGGATCGTATTCGAATAGCACGCCCGCGTTGCTTGCTCCACCACTCTGTGTCATACCGTATAATTTTCCGTTTGGAGCCAGGGTGAGTGATCCGTAGGGATTTCTACCATCCGTGGTGCCGTTGAATATCACCATTGGGGTAAATATCCCGGTGGTATTATCGAATTCGTACAACACCCCAGCGTCGTTTGGGCCACCGCCGAAAGTCATTCCATAGAGCTTCCCGTTTGTGGCTTCACAGAGCTGACTGTATAATGGATTTCTTCCAGGCAGGTTTATAAAGTTGTATGCAACCTGAAGCGAATCACCGTAACCATTTGTTTTGAAAACAACACCTCCTCCATTGCCACCGGCATAGGTCATGCCCCAGAAAGAACTCTGATATTGAGCGTGGCTGTTGAAAACAAGAAAGAGGAACGCCAGTGCAGTATATAATTTTCTCATAGGCCTGGATTTTGTAATAAACCTGTTAATGTTTAATAAAAAACAAGCATCTAATATAATAGAAATTCTATTAAAATGCAAGTTTTCCCGATATTATAGTACCAGCACTGCTCTCAATAGGTCAAACTAAGCAAATATGTTTGCAAAGCTTTATTAATAATATAGGGTTCGACTTTTTGAAAAATAAAAAGCCCTCGTTTTTGCGAAGGCCTTTTTGTTTAGTTTGATTATTATTATTCAACCACAACCCGCTTCAGCACAAAGCCTTCAGCGTTTTCAATTTTCAGCATATACACGCCCGGCGCAACGGAATTCAGATCAAACTGAACTGTTTTCTGTGCAGAAATTTGTTCTTTTTGAATGATTTGTCCGAGTGCATCGATGAATGAAAGCGTATAATCATCTTCGGCGGGGAAGGTGATGGTGAGCTGGCCGGAGGTTGGGTTGGGGTAAATAGAAACATTGAACAGATCATTTTCATCCAGGCCGGTGCAATCATTCACACTTACGATTGTGGTATCAAATCCGGTGCAGCCGCCACCATTCGTGTAGGAATAGATGATGTTGTGATCGCCTGGGCCGGCAACATCGGGATAAAACATATTTCCACTTACACCTGTTCCATAGAATGTACCCGCCGATGGAATTCCTGACAGATACATCGGATTGTCGGTGAGGCAAAATACCGTGTCGTTGAGAATAAGTGCCACAGCCGGAACCGGAGTTACCGACACCAGTGTGAAGTCCTGATTGCTGCATCCGTATGCGTCGTAGCCGGTTACAGTAAACACATCGCTGTTGGTGACAACAAAAGGAACATTGTTGGTAACGCCGTTATTCCACACAAAAGTTGTTGCAGTACCTGATGCTGTAAGCGTTACAGAGTCGCCTTCACAGACAGTGAGCGCAATGCCGGCATCAACAACAGGAGTAGGTTGCAGCTGCACATGAACGGTGTCATAATCCTTACAACCGGTGAGCAGATCTGTGCCAGTTACAATGTAAGTGTTACTGGCCAGTGGTTGGAAAGACATGCTGTTTACAACGTTGTTATTCCAATTGTACTGATTGGCGGTGCCGCTACCAGTGAGCGAAATGGTGCTGCCTTCGCAGATATTTAAATCCGAACCAGCATAGACAAACGGAAGCTCATGAACGCTCAGAATCAGTTTGTATGTGCTGTCGCAACTGTGCATTGTATTATAATGCGCATAGAATGTTCCGTTGTCCGAATAATTGTTGCCTTGCCATAAATAAGTCTCTCCGTGACAGATAGCATGGTTTTCCTCAATCATATAAATTGGATTTACCTGCAACATCATCGAGTCGGAAGTGATTGATTTTACAGGACATTGCGATGTGAGCACACAACGAAAATGAACACCGTTGATAGTGTCAGGAGCATCATTGATTTGCAGCATTGATGAGGTTGCTCCTGTAAAAACGCTGTTGTTTGAAATATCTGAAAAGCCGCTTCCAGAGCTCATTTGCCATTGGTATGTCAGATAGTTTCCATTGGCAATTACAGTAATCATCTGATCCGATTCGTGACAGACAGAAATATCCGCTGGTTGAGAAATAATTCGCATCACTGCAGGTATTTCCGTCAAGGATGAATACTGCGGCGATGCACCATTTGTACCATCAAAATCATGTGTTTTAATCAATGTATTTAAATTTACATCGTAGCGGAAAATTGTTCCGAAACCATATTCACCGCCTTCGCTGGTCATGCCGAATAGTTTTCCGTCGCAGGTTTTCATCATAGGAGACATAGGTGCAGAGCCAGTCAAAACCGCTGCAAGATTAATTTTTATTGCCTGCATTGAAGAGTTGGGATTGTATTCGTACAGCACTCCAGCGTCGAAAGATCCACCCTCTGAAGTCAAACCATAAAGATTTCCGTTTGCTGCCTCAACAAGCCCACCAACCGGAATACTTCCCTGATTTTCATTATCAAACTCAAAAGTATGAATTGTGTTTATCGATTGGCCTGCCTGTACAGTAAACAGCGTACCATTGTGAGAAATTGGCACTGGATAGTATTCAAATGCTGTGGGTCCGCCTATAGTAACACCATAGAGCATTTGATTCACCGAAGATTGAACAAGTGTGCCGGAAGGGAAAAAGCCCGTTGCCATTCCGTCCATTTGTTCTAAAGTTTCCACAGCCCCTGTTGTCGGGTTATACTCGAAAACAACGCCCAGCGTGCTTTCATACCACATTCCAAAAAACTCAGAATACATAGGATTGCCGCCCAATGATTGTCCCCAGAAATTTCCGTCAGCTGCAAGTGTCAGGCTGCCATTGGGGTGGTTCATATTATAATCCGCCAGATCAACCAGTTTTTGAACATGATGCGAAACAGGATCGAATGAAAAGATTACGCCTTGATCCAGGTCCCCACCTTTTTTTGTCATCCCATACAATAAACCATTGCTTCCTTCAATCAGGCTGCCAACTGGTGAAGCACCATTGATTGCATCAAAGCTGAAATCATCAGTGTAGATGTTGTTTGCTAAATCGTATTCAAAGAGTGTCCCCATGTTGTTTAATCCACCACTACTGGTCATACCATAGAGTTTTCCATTCGAAGCATAAAACAAACTTCCGTAAGGATTTGTTCCTCCGCTTTGTTCAAATGAATACACCACGGTTTGATTTTCACCATTGTCATCGGTTTTGAAAATACACCCAAGATTATTTGCTCCGCCATCGCGCGTCATTCCCCAGAGCTGCGTGCTGTCGGGGCCTTCATAACGAGGATAAAAATGAATTACAAAAGAGTAAATGCTGTCGCAGCCATGAACGGTCGAGTAATGTTCAACCACGGAATCGTTGCTTGAATACAGCTGCCCGCGCCATTCAACCGTATCGCCGATGATTGAATTAAAAACATCAGCGTAGTGATACGAAGGATGCACTGTCAGATTCAGATAATAGGTGCTGTCGCATCCGCCCTGAGTCAAATAAGGCATTACATAAAAACCGCTCTCAATATAATTTCCACCTTGCCAGAAGGCTGTGTCGCCGCCACAAATTTCAAGCGTATCCCTTTGAGTAAAACCTGGGCCGCCAATAACGTGCAGATCGAGAAAAAACGCACTGTCGCATAGTCCATACCCTTCGAAAATGGGTCTGTGAACTTCGTATAAACCGGCCTCTGTATAAACATTGCCCATCCACAAATAAGAACTTCCGTTGCAAATCTGTGCTGTTTCCAACGAATAAAAGCCCAACTCTTCATATACATTGTAGTCAACATCCAGCGTCAGATGATACACGCTGTCGCATCCAAGCGACGATGTATAATATTTATGGTAGATGCCTTCATAATCGTAAATTTCTCCATGCCACAACATGGCACCGCCTTCGCAAATAGTTGCCACATCATTAAATTCATATATCGGATTTATATTCAGGTGAAGAAAATACGAACTATCACACCCAGCCAAAGTTGTGTATGAATCCTGATAAATGCCGCTTTCGGTATACGGCATTCCACGCCAGGTGTAGATGTCGCCGTCGCAGATTGAAGCGGTGTCATTGAAAGCATATCCGGTGCCTGCTGTAGTTGTCAGCGTGAGCTGATAGGTGCTGTCGCAGCCATACATGGAATTGTAATGTGCATAATAGGTTCCGGCGGCATTGTAAATATTATTCTGCCACAGATAAGCACTTCCGGTACAGATGGAAGCTGTTTCATTGAAATTGTATTCACTGCGGATATTCAATTCGCTGGAGTTTGAATTGACATTGATGGACGGACAGGTAGAGCTCACCACGCAGCGATACACGTATCCGTTCATAGCGGAATTTGCTCCTGAAATATGCAATGTGTCATTATTCACTCCGCTGTAAACTGCATCATTGCTAAGGTTAGAATATCCTGAACCAAAATCTGCCTGCCAGGTATATGAAATTCCATTGCCGGACACATTCACGTAAAGCATAGTGTCGCTTGGATTACAGAGATCGAGCGCCGACAGATTATGGCTGAATTGCGGGCGTTGACATACTTCTATTAGTTTAGGGTTAGATACATAACCTTCCTCGCTTATTCCGAAAGTGAATTTTGAAACTAGTGAATCTGTAAGTGGATCATATTGGAATAAAACGCCACCTTCTCCACCAATCACTCCATTGGTCACTCCATACAGCTTGCCGTTGGAAGTACGAGTGAGACTGCCCAACGGTTTCTCCGTGCCAATTGAAGCAAGATCGGCCAGTTTTGTGAACTGGCTATACTCCGTATCATAACTGTATAAAATGCCGGCATCTGACCCACCACCATCTCTTGTTATACCCCACAACATGCCTGCGCTGTCGGCTTCCAGTCTGCCTTGTGGATGTCTGCCAAGTGAATCGGTGCCAAACTGATGCATAATCTCAATAACACCAGGACTAACGTATTTGAAAAGACTGTTTTCCGCCAAGTGAATTCCATACAGATTTCCATCCGAGGCCAATGTTATATTTCCATTGGAGCCACCTGAAGAAAAATTATTTAAAACGGTGTACGTTTCTGAATTATAATCATACCCGAATACTACACCGCCACCATTGGTGCCGCCACTCTGTGTGACTCCATATAAAACATGATTCGATCCTTCAGCCAATGTTACCCCGGATGGTTGACAACCGCTTTGAATATTGAGTTGCGCTTTTGTTTCGAAGAGGCCTATTGAAGGATCAAATTCGAATAAAGTGCCCACGCAGTTTTCAATGTCACTGAGCGTCATTCCATATAATTTATTATTCGAAGCCAGCAGCATTGTGCCTGACGGATAGCCAAAATCAAAGGGGCTAAATGAGTGTTGTACCTCAATGTTTTCGGTTACCGGATCAATGGAATAAATCACTCCTCCGTCTAAATCACCTCCAACTAAAGTCATTCCATACAACAATCCATCGGGACCGGCAGTGAGTCCGCCATCGGGATAATATCCTTCCGCGTCGAAATAATGCACAGCGGTTAAATTATCTCCATTACCATCTGTTTTGTAAATAAAACCGGCATTGTTCGGGCCACCTTCCATTGACACCCCCCAAAGCTCGCTCAGGATAGGCTCTTTGAAATAAATGGTCACTGCATAAATAGAATCACATCCAGCCTGCGTAACAAATGAGTCATAATAGGTGCCGCTGGCTGTAATTGCTTGTCCGTGCCAGTTTACGGTTTCACCAATAATTGCATTGGTTGTAAGATTGAAATGATAGGAAGGGTTCACTGTCAGGTGGAGGAAGTAGGTGCTGTCGCATCCTGCCTGCGTCAGATAATGATCTTCGTAAATTCCGGATGAGAAATAATTGTCACCATGCCAGGAGAAATTATCATCACTGCAAATAGCAACGGTGTCGTGGAAGGCGTATCCTGATCCGGGATTTACCGTGAGCGTGAGTTCAAAAATACTGTCGCAACCTTCGGCAGTCAGCGGATTGTAAACATGCGTACCAGCGGTAGTGTACACACTGTCTTGCCACAGATATGCAGAGCCACTACAGATTTCAGCAGATTCGGCAGAAAAATATATTGGATTAACAGTAAGATGTAAATTGTACACCTCGCAGCCATAGACCGTTTCAGTGATATCGGTATAATTTCCAGCCGATGAATAGGTGTTTCCGTGCCAGGTGTAGGTTTGGCCCTGACAAATTGAATAATTTTCGTCGTAAATGTAGGAGTCGTAACCTTCATCGATTCCGCCATCACAGTTATCGTCAAGTCCATTACAAAATTCATAGGCATCCGGATTGATGTATTCATCTGAGTCGTCACAGTCCATGTTGTTTTCAACATATCCGAGAGGCATCGTGCAGGATTGAATTGTTTCAAACGGATTGCCATATCCATCAACATCGGTATCGGCATACCAGAATGGCGCCCATTCCACATTTTCATCAATGTCGCCATCGCAGTCATTGTCTTCGCCATCGCATATTTCGATTGCATACGGGTAGGTGCTCTGATTGTTATCATCACAATCGAGTTTGTTGTCAACATAGCCATAGGGCGGAACACAAGCGTAAATGGAATCAAGGGTAAAACCATAACCGTCCCAGTCATTATCCACATACCACCACATTGCATCAAGTGCATTGTCGTCAACGGTGCCATTACAGTCATTGTCCCAGCCATCGCAAATCTCTGGGGCACCCGGATAAACATTGGAATTACTGTCGTCACAATCCTGATTATTGCCAACATAACCAGGCGACGGATTACATTCCGAAACAGAGTTATACGGGTCACCATAACCATCACTGTCGCCATCAAAATACCATAAAGGAGCATCGATGGCATAATCATCCTCAATGCCGTTGCAATCGTTGTCTTTTCCGTCGCAATATTCAATGGCACCCGGATAAACAGAGTTGTCGGTATCGTCGCAGTCCCAGCTCCAGTCATTTAAAGTATAGCCAGGGCCGGGATTACAGGAAAAAACAAAAATTCCCGGGTCTCCGTATCCGTCTTCATCGCTGTCGGCGTACCATATTGGTGAGTCCACCGCGTTATCATCGGTTACTCCATCGCAGTCGTTGTCCAGTCCGTCGCAAAACTCGGTGGCGCCTGGATAAACATTACCGTAATTGTCGTCGCAGTCAAAATCGTTTGAAACATAACCGCCAGGCTGAAAACATTCCAAAACAAAAAGAGCCGGATTTCCGTATCCATCCCAATCATTATCAAGATACCATGTTTGAACATCAATTGCGTTGTTGTCAACAAAACCATCGCAGTCATTGTCGGCACCATCGCAAACTTCAGGATGACCAGGATAAGCCTCGCTGAAATAGTCATCGCAATCGTCGCTGACATCTGATCCACCGACCAGAAAGCATTCCATTACGGGGGTTTCGAACATGTCGGTAGAGCCATGAGTGTCGCCATCGCTATCAACAAAACAATACTCATATCCGTTACAGTCTTCATCGATGCCGTCACCGGGAATTTCTATTGCACCCGGGTTAATTTCGCTTTCGTTATCATCGCAATCCATCATGTTGAACGATTCGCCGTCGAAAGTGTCGCAGGAGCCATCGAGTGCAATTACGGTTGTTCCTGCAATATCGCCATAACCATCCTGATCAACATCCTGAAAACAGTAAATAGCATCAACACCATTGCAATCCTGATCTAATCCGTCACCCGGAATTTCAGGTGCGTTCGGATAGATATCAGCGCGGGCATCATCACAATCGTTGGTAGGGTCAGCAGCAGTGGCTTCGTATTGATCGGCGCAATCACAATCAGCGCTTACCACCGTCGAAGTTGCATCAGGTCGGTATCCGTCATCATCGGCATCGGTATAACAGATGTCTCCGCCATCACAATCCTGGTCAATTCCATCGGCTACAATTTCAGTTGCACCCGGATGTATTGAACTCAAAGCATCGTTGCAATCGGTCGCAAACATTGACTCATATGCATCAAAGCAGTCCAGATCGGCAGAAGAGATGGTACCGGTGCCACCGTATCCATCAGAATCTTCATCATGGTAACACAATTCGCCACCAGAACAATCCTGATCAATTCCATCGCCGATTATTTCACTGGCACCCGGGTGAATGCTTGCCTGAGAATCGTCGCAATCTCCAATCGGATCAGCGTCGCCGGCTTCAGATGCATCGGCGCAATCGCAGTCAGCACTGGCAACAGTTGAAGTACCATCGGGTCTATATCCATCATTATCCGCATCTCTGTAACAGATATCTCCTCCATCACAATCCTGATCAATTCCATCGGCCACAATTTCAGGTGCCCCAGGGTAAATGGTTGGATTGAGTGGCTGACAATCTGCTCCGTCTAAAGACAAGTCGTCATCAGAGTCAGAATCATTTGGATCTGTTTCGCCTGCGTCAACAACTCCATTGTGATTTGCATCTTCCACATCATCTGTAAGACCATCTCCATCCGTATCTGTGCTGCGTGGATTAGTGGTTGTTACAGGATCCAAATCCCCTGTCCAGCCGGCCAGTGTTCCGGTGTAAGCTATTCTGTTGGGCGCATATGCTCCGCTGCTTGTTCCACCTGCAATAGGGCTGCTCATGCCTTTTTCAAGGCCGTCATTCAGTCCATCATTATCGCTGTCAGAGTCTCTCGGATCGGTTTCAACAGCATCCAGAATTCCATTATCATTCAAATCTTCGTCGCCATCCCGGAGTCCGTCATCGTCGTGGTCGGCATCGGCCGGATTGGTTTCAGATGCATCTACAAGCCCGTCGTGGTCTATGTCTTCGGTACCGTCGCTGATGCCATCATCATCGCTGTCGGCATCGAGCGGATCGGTTTTCGAAGAGGTATTGGCGTCAAAACGCCAGACCATCATGTCTGTTCCCAAATAAGAAACACCTCTTACATTGCTGGTCCCAGGGGCAACAGGCATATTCCTTCCGATTTCCTGCCCATCGTTTAATACGTCACCATCTGTATCTGACATTATTTTATTCAGACCCATCGCACTTTCGTCGGAATCGTCAATGCCGTCATCATCGGAGTCGGCATCCAACGGGTTGCTTTCAGAGGCATCGACAATGCCATCATGATCAAGATCTTCCGATCCATCCAATAATCCATCGCCATCCGTATCGTTATCGAGCGGGTCAGTTTCTCCTGAGTCGGAAAGACCATTGTGATTTGCATCTTCAATGCCGTCATTCAAGCCATCTCCATCAGAGTCAAGCATGGCGGCATTGGTTTCAGTCGCATCTTTTACACCATCATTGTCGTAATCTTCAATGTTGTCAGCGAGACCGTCGTTGTCACTGTCGGTATCACAGTCGCTGGTTCCCAGCGCGTTTTCTTTGACAAGTGTCAGTCCATCCAGGTCTTCATCGGCATTATTACCGCCGCCGCCTATTCCATCGCAATTAGAGTCAATTCCATCGCCGCATACATCCATCACTCCGGGATGAATTCCGTTGTTAGTGTCGTCACAATCTGTTCCGGTCGAGGCCTCATTGGGGTCGGCACAATCGCAGTCGAGCGAAAAAAACGGGCTGTACGGATCCCCGAAACCATCAGTATCTGCATCGGTGTAACAGGTGCAGGCATCTGACCCGTCGCAGTTTTCATCTATGGCATTTCCAGGGATTTCTTCAGCCCCGGGATGTATGGCGTTGTTATCATCATCGCAGTCGCCCGCAGCTATGGTCCAGCCGTCCGAATCAATATCCTGGCTGAAACCCTGTGTTGGCACTAATAGTATTGTGATTACAAATAGAACAAGTAGAAGATTTCTCATGGTGTGTGTTTTTTGGAAAACAGTGAAAAAGCAGATCTAAGACATGCAAATATAATAAAAAGATTAGTATGCAAATTTAACCGTTAAGCAGGCACTTTGTTAATGATTTTTGCTTTTCGATGTTAAACAATTCGGTAAAAGGAGAAGAAATGTTTTTCCGCAAAATTTCACATTCGACTAATTTTTTCGCCCATCAACGATGATGCTTTGTTAGCGCAGTCTTGCTCTTCGAATTTTATGGGGTAATCAAAAAGTCAAACAATATCGGTAAAAAGCTAAATAATTATGACATATAGCATAAAAGCGCAGATTTGAGGTTGTTGTGAACGTACCTTGCTCGTCGTAAATTAGATTTTGTTCGTCTGATGTTTCATTGAGTTGGGGTAAAATATTTTTCTAGTTTAAAAAGTTTGAAAATGAAGCAATTTTTATTGCATAGCATTATTGACTCTGAGCCGGTTGTATTGACAACGGCATCATTTATTTATGTTCATGCAATATACAGGAGCAGCCACCAGGTTTGCTCTTTTTATTACAACTCATTTTGCAATAACGGGCACAAAGAAAAGGTGCAAAGAAAGATTCTCTATTGTTCATCGGAAAAACAACAAGGAATTTGAACGCAGTAATTAAAAAATATGCCATGAAAAACTTCGACCACAAATTGTTCAGAAAAATGCATTGCAGGGGAGGCTGAATGCAGAAATGTAAAGTCACTAAAATAGAAACCTTAAAAGCGATTATCATGAAAACTAAAATAAAAACATTGACATCATTTCTGACATGCCTGGCCTTCCTTTTTTTTATGCAAAGCTGGGCTACGGCACAGGATTCAGAAATGCTAAGCATTCATAAAACAAGTCCGGCTGAAGCAAATCCCGGTGAAATTATTACCTATATTATAGAATTTTCCAACGTAGGAACAGCGGAGGCAAGCAATGTAATAATCAAGGATTATTTGCCTGCCGGAAATTTTTACACGTATGTGGGTTCCAGTCCGGCTGGAACGTTGGTGGGAAACACACTAATGTGGGATAAAACAAATATTCCGGAATTGGAATCTTTGGGAATTGGAATTCGTCAGATAACCGTTCAGATCCGTGCCGGTATTCCCGGAGATGGAATCAGCGGTTCAACAAGTGGTTATTATATGCCAGCGGCCAATAATATTATCAGCAATTATACATCCATTCAAAGCGATGTGACTAATCCGCCGGTTTTTGGTGATACGACCACTACTGTAGTTAACCAGTACTGCGGTGTGCAGGTGAGCGATGCAAGCGGAGTAATAAAATCTTCCACAAACACTGTTTTGTATTATCTAATGCAGATTAATAACAACGGGAATATTTATGATCAGTTCTCGCTGTCGGTTTTTAATCATGCGTGTAACGGACAGGATTTTGATCCACTTATGTCCAGAACGCTGGATATGAGCGGAAATGTAATCACCGAAACACCCTGGATTCAACCACATAGCACCTATCAGTTTCTTCTGGAGTTAACGGCGCCCATCGGCTCAAATCCGTTTCGGTTCAGTTGTCATGATATTACTGCTACGTCTGTAGCATGTCCAGGCACTTTTGATGTCGCTCTGACAGAAACGGAAATTGTTGGTGCTCCAAAATATCCATTGGTGAATATTTCGAAAATCGATTCGAAAGATCCGGTTGAAAGAAGCGAGGAATTCACCTATACCATTTTTGTATTTAATTCAAATGATAAATACCCGGCAGAGAATTTTAAGCTGTACGAAAATTATGATCCAAACATAGAATTTGTGAGTGCAGTTCCTGCACCGGATGCTGGTACAAACAATGTCTGGTCGCTGGGAACCATGGGCTATGGTCTCGATAGCGCAAAAACAATTATTGTTACGGTTCGGGTTTTAGACAATGCAATTTGTTCGGGCACAATTACAAATATGGTAGAATGCTCTTATACGAACCAAAGTCGTTATCCGACAGCAACAGCTACAACAAACATTCTCGGACATCCTGATCTCACAGTTTCGAAAACATTGGTCACGGTACCAATGCCCGCTGTAATTGGAGGTGACGTTTACTACACCTTGCGTTATAAAAATATTGGAAACTGTGCGGCAGAAAATGTTGTTTTGAAGGATTTCTTTGACAATGTGCATATGAATCCTATGTCTCTTGATGGAGGTTTGGTTTCCGGAGGAATGATTCAATGGAACCTGGGTACAATCAATCCCAATGACAGCGGTCAGATTAATTATTCGATGAAAATTGATCCCTCCGCAACGTTTAATCCCGGAGTTACCCTGGTCAGGAATTATGCAAGTATTACCACTGCGGTTCCGGAGTCTGATTACAACAACAATAATGCAATGGCGGTGTTTTCAATCACATTGCTGCCTGATATTTCAGTTGCCAAATCAGAACCGGATTCGCTATTCGCAGGAGAACAATATACCTATTCCGTTACAGTCGGAAACTACGGAGATTATGCTGCCTCAAATGTGATAACTGAGGATCTTTTACCACCCACGCTCCAGTTTGTTTCTGCATCCGATGGCGGATCGTTTGCTTTTGGAACTGTTTCCTGGCCGGTTATTCCAACCCTTGGCGTAAATGAAACACATACTTACACGGTTACCGTTTTGCCATTGTGTGCGGGAATACCATCAGTAACAAATGTTGTCAAAACTTCGTGTGCAACACTCGAAACCAATACCGCAAATAATTATTTTGCTGCAACATCGGTTGTTGTTGACAGAACATTACCTGTAATCACTTGCGCTGCTCCACAAAGTTTTGTTACCAACAATGGCTGCACTTATGTGGTTTCAGGAACAGGACTGGATGCAACAGCAACAGATAATTGCGGAATAGAGTCCTTAAATTTTGTAATTAGTGGTTCAACTACCGGCAGCGGAAATTCGCTGAACGGCGTTGCTTTTAATATTGGTATCAGCACGGTGACCTGGACCGCAACGGATAAAAGCGGAAATATCAGCAGCTGTTCTTACACTGTTGAAGTGAAAGATGTTGAAGTACCTCAATTTGTCAGTTGTCCAAATGGAGAAGAATTCATTCTTCCTACCGATTCAGGCTACAACACCTATACTCATAATGGTACTGCCTGGAATGCAACAGCTTCGGATAATTGTGGCATCGATTCATTAACCTATGTGCTGAGCGGAGCAACCATCGGCACCGGATTATCACTGAATGGTGTTGCTTTTAATATGGGAGAAACCACTGTCCTCTGGACAGCCGTTGACAGCAGCGGAAATAAGGCATATTGCTCTTTCAAGGTTATAGTAAACGACAATGAAGGCCCTGTGTTCAGCTTCTGCCTCACAGGAAACAATCAGAGCGAGAATACCGATCCGGGCGAAGACACCTTTACACAACCTGATAACAGTTGGGATGCAACGGCAACCGACAATGATGGAATTGCCAGTCTGACCTATGTTCTCAGCGGTGTTACTATTGGCAGCGGAACAACGCTTGCCGGAGTAGCGTTCAATATCGGCACAACCACCGTTACATTCACAGCCGTTGACAGCAGCGGAAACGAGATTGATTGCGTGTTTGATGTACTAATCACCGACAATCAGAATCCAGTATTCAGCTTCTGTCTCACAGGAAACAATCAGAGCGAGAATACCGATCCGGGCGAAGACACTTTTACACAACCAGATAACAGTTGGGATGCAACGGCAACCGACAATGATGGAATCGCCAGTCTGACCTATGTACTTACAGGCGCAACCACTGGCAGCGGAACAACGCTTGCCGGAGTAGCGTTCAATATCGGCACAACCACCGTTACATTCACAGCCGTTGACAGCAGTGGAAATGAGATGGAATGCGTGTTTGAAGTGCTAATCACCGACAATCAGAATCCAGTATTCAGCTTCTGCCTCACAGGAAATAATCAGAGCGAGAATACCGATCCGGGCGAAGACACTTTTACACAACCTGATAACAGTTGGGATGCAACGGCAACCGACAATGATGGAATCGCCAGTCTGACTTATGTACTTACAGGCGCAACCACTGGCAGCGGAACGACACTTGCCGGAGTCGCATTCAATATAGGCACAACCACCGTTACATTCACCGCCGTTGACAGCAGTGGAAATGAGATGGAATGCGTGTTTGAAGTACTAATCACCGACAATCAGAATCCAGTATTCAGCTTCTGCCTCACAGGAAATAATCAGAGCGAGAATACCGATCTGGGCGAAGACACTTTTACACAACCTGATAACAGTTGGGATGCAACGGCAACCGACAATGATGGAATCGCCAGTCTGACCTATGTACTTACAGGCGCAACCACTGGCAGCGGAACGACACTTGCCGGAGTCGCATTTAATATAGGCACAACCACCGTTACATTCACCGCCGTTGACAGCAGTGGAAACGAGATGGAATGCGTGTTTGAAGTACTCGTCACCGACAATCAGAATCCCGTATTCAGCTTCTGCCTCACAGGAAACAATCAGAATGAGAATACCGATCCGGGTGAAGACACCTTCACTCAGCCAGATAATAGTTGGGATGCAACGGCAACCGACAATGATGGAATCGCCAGTCTGACCTATGTACTTACAGGCGCAACCACTGGCAGCGGAACGACACTTGCCGGAGTCGCATTTAATATAGGCACAACCACCGTTACATTCACCGCCGTTGACAGCAGCGGAAATGAGATGGGATGCGTGTTTGATGTACTAATCACCGACAATCAGAATCCCGTATTCAGCTTCTGCCTCACAGGAAACAATCAGAATGAGAATACCGATCCGGGTGAAGACACTTTCACACAGCCTGATAACAGTTGGGATGCAACGGCAACCGACAACGATGGAATCGCCAGTCTGACCTATGTACTCAGCGGAGTTACTCTTGGCAGCGGAACGACGCTTGCCGGAGTCGCCTTCAATATCGGTACAACCACCGTTACATTCACTGCCGTTGACAGCAGCGGAAATGAGTCGTTATGCGTCTTTGATGTGATAGTGAGTGACAACGAAGATCCAATATTCAGCTTCTGTCTGAGTGGAAACAATCAGCCAGTCAATACCGATTTGGGCGAAGACACTTACACGCAGCCCGATAACACCTGGGATGCAATTGCTTCTGACAATAACGGATTAGCCAGCTTGACCTATGTGCTCAGCGGTGCTACCATTGGCAGCGGAACGACGCTTGCCGGAGTCGCCTTCAATATCGGCACAACCACCGTTACATTCACTGCCGTTGACAGCAGCGGAAATGAGTCGTTATGCGTCTTTGATGTGATAGTGAGTGACAACGAAGATCCAATATTCAGCTTCTGTCTGAGTGGAAACAATCAGCCAGTCAATACCGATTTGGGCGCTGACACTTACACACAGCCCAACAACACCTGGGATGCAATTGCTTCTGACAATAACGGATTAGCCAGCTTGACCTATGTGCTCAGCGGCGCTACCATTGGCAGCGGAACGACACTTGCCGGAGTCGCCTTCAATATCGGCACAACCACCGTTACATTCACAGCCGTTGACAGCAGTGGAAATGTGTCAATATGCGTCTTTGACGTGATTGTGAGTGACAATGAATACCCAATTTTCAGTTTCTGTCTGAGCGGAAACAATCAGACAGTCAACACCGATTTGGGCGAGGACACTTATACACAGCCCGACAACAGTTGGAATGCCATTGCATCTGACAATAACGGATTGGCCAGTCTGACCTACGTTCTCAGCGGTGCAACAATCGGCAGCGGAACCAGTCTTGCCGGCGTAGAATTTAATATCGGAACAACTACCGTTACATACACTGCCATCGACAATAGCGGAAACGTATCGCTATGCATCTTCAATGTGATTGTTAGCGACAACGAAGATCCTGTATTCAGCCTCTGTCTGAGTGGAAATAATCAGGTTGTAAGTACGGATCCGGGCCTCAGCACTTATTTGAACAATGGAACAGGCTGGGATGCCATTGCAACCGATAATAATGGCATAGCAAGTCTTACCTATGAACTCAGCGGAGTAACAACAGGCACCGGTTTATCGCTGAGTGGAGTTGTATTCAATCTCGGCACAACAACAGTTTTGTGGACAGCAGTCGATAACACCGGCAACATCAGCATTTGCACTTACAATGTAACTGTTGTTGATAATGAATCTCCGGTTATTTTCTGTCCGCCTGCCAAAAATTACTGTTCAATTGATGTGATTGAAATTGGCATGGCAACAGCGACTGACAATGTTTCTGTACTGAACATTACCAATAATGCGCCATCCGTTTTTCCAATTGGCACAACCGTGGTAATCTGGTTAGCTACAGATGCGCAAGGCAATTACAGCACATGCGAACAGATCGTTGTTGTGACTCAGATTTCAATAGTTTTTGCCGGCTATGATGTAGCGTTTTGCCAGGGCACACCCGAATACACAATAAAGGACGCTTCGGCATTGAACTACGAAAGCCTGATGTGGACTGTTGAAACAGGCGAAGGAACTTTAAATAATCCAGCATGGCTGAATCCAACGTATTACCCGCCGGCAAGCGAGATGGGAGAAATCACTTTGAAGCTTACTGCAACATCATTTGGAACTTGTCCAAATACTTCAGATCTGATAACTCTAAAGCTGAATGAAAAGCCGGTACTGACTTCATTAACTCCTGATGCGATTTGCAGCGGAGAATCAATCGAACTTTCGGTGGCTGGAGCCACAGATTATTTGTGGAGCCCGGGAGACATGGAAGGATCATATGTAGAGGTCTCACCATCTGTAAATACTGTTTATACAATTGTCGGAACCAGCAAGGAAGGATGTAAGGATACTACAGAAATCAGTTTGATTGTTAAGCCCTCGCCTGACGTAGAACTTGAAGCTTCAGCTTACTATGTTTACATTGGTGATGAAGTATTTCTGCAAGCAGCAGGAGCCGACTATTATTCGTGGAATCTCGCAAATCTGTTTGCCGATCACGGAACAATCATAATTACCGAAAACACAATTGTAGAAGTTTCAGGTGAAGCCGGCAATGGCTGCCGTGGCAGCGACACCGTTGAAATCCGCATACTGGGTTATCATAATCTGAAGATTCCGGAAGGATATTCACCTAATGCCGATGGCATCCACGATAATTTTGATATTATCGGTATTGAAGCATTCCCGTCCAATTTGCTGAGAGTGTACAATCGTTGGGGTAGTCTGATTTTCGAATCGAAAGGTTATCACAATGAGTGGGACGGAAACTCCAACAGCGACCTGCTCAAAGGCACTTATAAATTGCCCGAAGGCACATACTATTACATTCTGGACCTCGGCGATGGATCAGTATTGCGCAGCGGCTCAGTCTATATTTCCAGATAAATCAAAGAAGTAGTTTTATTTTAAAAACAAACAACAATGAAAACCCTTATAAAAACACTCGGATTTGTCTGCGCAGCTGCTTTAATGTTCAATGCAGACATCGCCTCAGGGCAACAGGAAGGGCTTTACACCCAGTATATGTTCAATACACTTGTGTTTAATCCCGCATATGCGGGAACACAAGATGCTTTTATTGCATCGTTGCATGCCCGCACACAGTGGACCGGATTGAAAGGTGCACCGGAGACACAGACTTTATTGGTTCATACTCCGATAAAAAACACAAGTATGGGAACCGGATTGTCGATTGTCAACGACGTTGCCGGACCATTGACTCAACGAAATATCATGGCTTATTATTCATATGGCGTCAGGTTTTCGGAAAGTGACAAACTTACATTTGGACTGAATGCAGGAATATATACGCTGACAGCAAATCTGCCCGATGTGGAGCTTGCATCAGAGGAATATGATCCGGCATTTTCCGATGTTTATAAAAATGCAGCAAAATTTAATGTGGGATTTGGCATGTTTTATAACTCGGCCAATTGGTATTGCGGAATATCGGCACCCAAGCTGTATAATAGTGAATTTTTAAAGAAGAAGGATCGTGAAGAAATTGATTTGAAAAGTCATTATTATCTGGTTGGTGGAGCAACGCTCAGATTGTCTGAAAAGGTTGATCTGAAGCCGTCGTTGCTTGTGCGTAAAGTGAGTGGTGCTCCGATTGGAATGGATCTGTCAGTATTGGTAGAAGTGAAAGAAGAAGTGTGGGCTGGCTTGGCAGGTCGATGGGAAGAAGGCGCCAGCATTATCGTTGGCGGAATGGCAACGGAAAACATCATGATCGGATATTCCTACGATGTTACTTTAAGTACCCTGACAAAGGTCAGTTCGGGCTCTCACGAAGTTTTTATCAGCTACGAACTGCCGCTAAAGACAACACATAACCCTCTATTAGGTGATCGGTGATGCATAGGTTTTAGTGACTTCCTCTTGTTTGCATTCACAGGAATCAGATGAACAGCGTTGTCTTTACAGGCCCGGAGCAAAAACTCCGGGCTTTTTTTTAACCCTTCTGTCACACTGAGACCCGCCCGCTGTCAAATTGAGCCCCGCCAATTTTATTTGATCTTGGCTCCTGTCAGTCTGAGCCCCGCTGTCACATTGAGCGGAGTCGAAATGTCGGCGGCGGGGTAAACTCCGTCGAAGCACAGGTAACGAAAATCAACAAAAAAGTCTGCAGTATAGCATGAGATCCCGGCTCGGAGGCCGGGAACTTCATTCGAATTCTTTTTTTTGATTTTCCTTTTTTCGAAATCCATTACCTTTGAAATCCATATCTCTTTGCTATGATTAAAAACAACTTTTTCTTTTTTGTTATGATGATTTTTCTTTTTTCCTGCAACAGCAAAAAAAACGCTGACGTGATTCTGCACAATGGTGTTGTTTACACCGTTGACAGCGCATTTACCATGGCGGAGGCTTTTGCAATTAAAGATGGAAAAATTCTCGCAACCGGAAGCAACGAAGAAATTCTCTCAGCATACAAAAGTGATTCGGTAATTGATGCTGGTGGCAAAGCTGTGTATCCGGGCTTCATTGATGCACATTGTCATTTTTATGGGTATGGTTTGAATCTCACAAAAGCCGATTTAATTGCCTGCAAATCGGAAGAAGAAATGATTTCGAGAGTGGCAGCCTGGGCAGAAAAAAATCCTGATGGTTGGATTCTTGGCCGCGGATGGGATCAGAATGAATGGGTATCGAAAAACTTTCCTGACAAAAATAAATTAGACAGCTTGTTTCCAAATCGTCCGGTGTATCTCACCCGTGTGGATGGACACGCAGCGCTGGTGAATTCCGAAGCCATGAAAATGGCAATGATTGATTCCGACACAAAGATTGGCGGAGGACGGGTGGAGCTTAAAAATGGCTCTCCAAGCGGTATTTTGATCGATAACGCCATGGAACTTGTTTCAGCGAAAATTCCAAAGCCAACAGAAAAACAATCGGCCGATGCATTGCTGAAGGCGCAGCAGAATTGCTTTGCAGTGGGTCTGACAACGGTTGATGATGCAGGACTTTCTCTTGAAACAGTCCGGCTGATTGAAGAACTTCAGAACGATGGTAGTCTGAAGATGAGAATCTATGCGATGCTTGATCCAACCGAAGAAAATTTCGCAGCATTCAAAAAACCTTATTTCACCGAACGACTGACGGTACGTTCTTTTAAAATTTATGCCGATGGCGCATTGGGCTCACGTGGTGCATGGCTTCTGGAGACGTATTCTGATGATCCGCAAAACAAGGGATTATTATTGCAGGACACGTCTTATTATCATTTGTGGGCAAAGCGATGTAAGGAAAATGGATTTCAGCTGAATGTGCATGCTATTGGTGATGCGGCGAATGAACTCATGCTGACAGTATTTGCGCTTTACAATGAAAAGCAAAATGATCTGCGCTGGCGCATCGAACATGCGCAGGTTCTTGCAGAAAACGATATTGATTTGTTTGGCAATTATGGCATCATTCCTTCGGTGCAGCCCACTCATGCTACTTCGGATATGAACTGGGCGGGTGAGCGCCTTGGCGAAAGAATTCGATTTGCATATGCCTACAAACAGCTACTGCAGCAGAATGGATGGATGCCGCTGGGTACCGATTTTCCGGTAGAATATATCAATCCGATGTTTACCTTTTTTGCTGCTGTTGCGCGCCAGGATGTGGATTGTATGCCTGAAGCCGGCTTTCAGCCGGAGAATGCACTCACACGAAAAGAAGCTTTGCGCGGCATGACCATCTGGGCTGCCATGGCCAATTTCGAAGAAAAACAGAAAGGCAGTCTGGAGGCAGGAAAAGCAGCTGATTTTGTAATTCTCGACCGCGATATTATGAAATGTCCGATCCTCGAAGCCCGCAACGCAACTGTGCTGCGAACAGTCCTGAACGGAGAGACTGTCTATTGCGTGGAATAAAGATGATGGTCACGCGTCAACGTAAAACAGCTTGCCACGTTTCACGTGGTTGCAAGCAGGAGCTGCGCGCCCAGATTAAGGTCAAGATTAAGGTCAAGAGGCGAAGCCATCAAAACAGAGGCGGAGCTCAATCAGTTGCGCCTCCGCCTCCTGCGGAGTAAACTCCGGCGCAAAGTACATTAGCCGATGGCAAGGCCTCCGGTAAAACGCGCGCAGCACCATTGACTCGTACAAATTTCCAATTCAACATATTCCATTAATTTTGCATGCAATGAATACCACACAGCACCAATGCCGGCCCGGATGTGCCGCCTGCTGCATTGCACCGAGCATTTCATCACCAATACCCGGAATGCCGCACGGTAAGCCGGCTGGCGTGCGTTGCATACAACTGACGGATGATTTATTATGTAAGCTGATTGATTCACCCGATCGCCCGAAAGTGTGTTTTGGATTTGTTTTCGATCCGCTGATTTGTGGTGAAAGCAGGGAAGATGCGATGAGAATTATTTCGGATTTGGAGAAGTAATTGGAAAGTATTTAGGAATAATATCAAAAGAGGTTTTGTAATATTCTGTGTTGTAGCAACCAACATTCTGTCGTCTGCCAGACATTGATTTGAGAAGAGGAGCGGACACGGAATTCCGCCGGCATCAAACACTGTCGTGTATTGATGGGTGGACAAGCTGTTGGTTGCAGGCAGCTTTCTTCCCGACGATTCCACGTCAGCAATGCCGTATTGTCAACCCCTTCAAGCTGACGGTAGAATGTCGGGAAGCACCCAATATTCTGTCGTTCGGCGAAAACCAACAAAGCACACCAAATTTCCCAACCCCCGAAAATTTTGAAATTTCAATACTTTTCTGAGAGTAATAAAGCAAAAACCCCGCTGGTGGGTGGGGCTTTAAGTATTGAATGAGCTTTTAGGATTTTTCTTGGATGGTGCAGTGCAAAACAAATATTGGATCACTCCTTGTTTGTATAAAACATATTCACTTGATTGTCTTTATTAAAAACAAAAGTAGTAATACAAATTCAATAAATAATAAAACAAAAAACACAATGTTAATAATTGCAGAATTTCGATCGAAAAAATAATGAAAAATTGTCAACATGAAAAATGTTATAGCAAATCCGATATGAATATATTTCCGAATTATATATATAATTTTCATTTTTGATTTTTTGATTTAAAACGGAAACAACTAATGATTATCAAACTTGAAATTGAAATCACAAAAAACACTCTGTTTATTTGGAGTACAAATATGTCGAACACTACCAAAAATACAATTAATGATGATGTGATATAGTCTTTGTATTTAAGAATTTTTCTCATGGTCTTAATCGTAATCATTGATTAATCCTCTGAAAATTTCAGCCGCTGCCGCGAACTCACTCTGATTCTCTTTGCCGTTGAATCCGAAACGGTAGTTGTCCGGATTTGAATTTCTTCCAGGCATGGGGGAACCAACGGGATAAAAATCGGTGATAGCAATATCAGTGATGAATTGAATGCGGGGCATTGTTTGATTTGTCAATGGCTAAATTATAAAATCTTTTGACAATAAAAAATCCGGACAGCAATCACCGTCCGGATTCAGAGTTATGGGTTTGTTTAGGGTCTATTGTTTGATGAATCGTCCTGTAGCGTAGGTTTCGCCTTTGTTGGCAGCGCTGATGAAATATACGCCCGAAGAAAAATCGGTAATGTCAATGTGAATTCCTGCTTCAGCATTTGTGTTTATTTTTTTCACTTCACGACCATATATGTCTGAAACAATCACAAATTCAGGAGTTTCATCCTCAAAACCAATGGTGATTTCATTAGTGGCCGGATTCGGATAAATGTTTATGACATTCCTGCTGTTCATTTCATTAAACCCAAAAGAGGGTGAAACAGTGAGCCAGTCAACAGAACTGTAAGAGGAATCAGATGCGTCTGCCGTGATTGTAATGAGAGGAACTCCGGTGTTTTTCATGCTCCATTCAATAACAAGAGAAGTGTCTATGCTTGTATTAACCGGAATATACATATTTGAATAGTGAACGGCTATTTCCTGTTCCATAATTTCGGTGCGGGTTGAACGAAGTGCCGGATATATACCGAGTGGCGTAGAGACATTTCCCCAACCGTCCACAACTGTGTTTTTGTCATAACTCAGGGTCATTCTGATGCTGTCAATATAAACATTACCAAATCCAAGATTGATGGAATCGCCATAAAACATTTTCACAACTGTATTGGGGTGGCTTTCAAAGGTTGTTCCCATGGTATATGGAAAAACAATCATAGTGTCGTCCGGATTATATTGAATGATGATTTCAGTCGTGTCCATTTTCATTCTTGCTCCAAGCGCAACAACATAGGACGGGTTCGCTTCGATGTATCCGAACATGCTGTCGGGAGCCAAATAGCAAAGATTTGCAGATGGGAAATGGGAAAAATATGGGGTTGTTGACGGATTTAAAAACCCCATTGAATAAGGTTCATGATTGTTGAGGGCAGAAAAGTCCCAGTTGATATTTGCACCAGTTATGAAAACTGGCAATGCCGATGATGGCGTTGTGTCTGTTGTTTGTGTGATGTAGGTCCCGGCAGAAGGCATGTCTCCATAGGTAATCACGATTTGTGCATTTGTTACAACAAACAGTGGCATTAAAAGCAAAAAAGAGAAAAACTTTTTCATGATTATTTTTCTTCTTTAGACGTCAAGAGTACAAAAAGGTTACTTAAAGTGTATTAATAATTGTTTTATTGGATGAATTTATCCTTTTGTTTAAAATCCGGTAATAACTTTTACTGTAATTTCTGTTCAACAGGTTTCATTCTTTATAAATTTGAGGGCTGAAAAAAATTGTTTTAACAATGAGCGTATCACTTAAAAAATACATCTGGCTTTCAATAGCGGCAGCGGTCGCAACCATAGCGCTCAAAACGTTTGCCTGGCAGCTTACCGGTTCAGTGGGACTTTTATCCGACGCCCTCGAATCGTTGGTGAATCTGGCTGCAGCCGTTATTGCTTTAGTTGCGCTAACAATTGCACAGCGTCCCGCAGATGATAAACATGCTTTCGGTCACAGCAAAGCAGAATATTTCAGCAGCGCCATCGAAGGCGGATTAATTATTCTTGCAGCGGCAAGCATTCTTGTAACAGCTATTCCCCGACTTCTCAATCCTGTTGAAATTGAAAATACAGGATCTGGTTTGTTGGTTTCTGCAGGTGCTTCAATCATCAATCTGGTTGTGGCAATAATTCTGATCCGCACCGGTAAAAAACATCGTTCCATTGTTTTAGAAGCCGATGGCAAACACCTGATGACTGACGTTTGGACATCGGTTGGTGTAATTGGCGGAATCATTTTGGTTGTGCTCACCGGATGGCTGATACTTGATCCGATTATTGCCATAGCCGTTGCCGTAAACATTGTGATTTCGGGGGCTATATTGATTAAGCGCTCTGCACAAGGCCTAATGGATGTTTCAATCACTGATGATGATTATATTAAAGTCGATAAAAAACTTGGAGAATTTCGCCAGAAAGGAATTGAGTTTCATTCTTTACTGACACGACAGGCGGGCCAGCGGATTTTTATTTCTGTACATGTGCTTGTGCCCGGTGCGTGGTCTGTTCAGAAAGGACATGATCTGGCTGAAGAAATTGAAAAAGATCTGATTGAATTATTTAACCAGCCGGTGAATGTAATAACGCATCTGGAGCCGATCGAAGATCCTTGCTCGCTCGATGATATTGAGCTTGATCGAACGTTTTGAAATAACTTTTTTCGTTACACGTTACACGTGGAATTTATTCTGCTGCAAGCGGAAGTCGTTACAATCGTTGCGAATTGCTGTTAGCAGTCAGCTGTCAGCCCTCAGATGGGGCTATATAGAAGGCATGCGGCATGAGACTTGCGGCAGCGGTGGACAAAACACAAGATCATGGTCGAGGTTGGGGCTAAGGTTAAATTCTCTGCGTCTCTGCGTTCTCCGCGCCCTCTGCGAGAGATTTTCGAGCCCCCCACCGAATCAGTCTTCACCGCAGGTGAAGACTGATTCAATTAGCGTCAATATGCAGTACATGTGGTCTTAATCCATTCGCGGAAGAAAGATGTTCGTGTCTTCGTGCCTTAGTGGCAGATTTTCTCTGCGTCTTTGCGCCCTCTGCGAGCCATTCAGCTGAATCAGTCTTCATCGCAGATGAAGGGTGATTCAATTTGCGTTAATCGAATGGGTGTATAGAGTAATAAAAAATGATTTTCGCGTTCATTCGCGTCATTAGCGGAAGAAAGATGTTTGTGTCTTCGTGCCTTAGTGGCAGATTTCCTCTGCGTCTTTGCGCCCTCTGCGAGCCATTCAGCTGAATCAGTCTTCATCGCAGATGAAGGCGGATTCTATTAGCGTTCATAAGACCTGCTGAGGTTGACATTTTCTTAGCGTTCATTCGCGTCATTAGCGGAAGAAAGATGTTTGTGTCTTCGTGCCTTAGTGGCAAAATCAGAAGCCCGAGAAATTAATTCCAAGCAGAAATTCGAAAGTGTTTTCCTGCGTGCGGGGTAGATATGCATATCGGAAGCCGATATCAAGTGGAATGAAAAAACGGAACACATGCGTATCGCAGGTCCATTCGCAGCCAGCAGAGTTTATTACGCGGCGTGTGTTTTGAAAATTGTATTCGCCGTAATCATAAAACAAGTTCAGCTTGAGTCGCTTGAAATACAGCAACGACCCAATGTTCAGATCGGGATAGCACAAAGGGAATTTGTAATTCAATCCGACTTTTTGACTCTTTGTTGAAAAAATATTTCTATATCCGCGGGGATTCGAAAAGTCATCGGTGAATGAATATTCGCCCGGATTCTTTTTCATGTAAGCCCCATCAATCCTGAATCCGTGATGTCTTGCAAATCCCGGAATAAATATTTTTGCATCCGCATTCAATTGCTCGCCAAGATCAATATCGCCACCAAACGAATGCTGATAATGGATTGAAATGTCCTGTCCCCAACGTGGCATCAGATCGCGCAAAACAGTTTTTTGTCGGTTCATGAATTCAAATTCTGCAGACGCAGACCTTGTTGTTCCGTATGGTAAACCGTGTGGCAGAGCCAGCGACGCGTATGGCTGCAAATAATGTGTTTGCAATCCTGCTCTGATTTTATATTTCTGAAAATAGTCGCGGACTGTCGTTTTCAGTGGCAGACTCACTTTGAGCCCGGCTGTTTTGATATACCAGGTGTAATGATCTTCGAATTCATTAATATTTCCGATGCCTTCGTTAGCACCCATCGATGCATGAACAGAGACTTGCGGAAACCAGCCGGTGTAGGTCCAGTCAACAAATGTGCGAGCATGGTAGTGGTCATTGATCATCTCAAACCCGCCAGTGAGCACCGAAGTCGAAAGCAAATTCTGTGAGGAAAAAGTGATGCCCGGATATAGATTATAACGATCTGTGTTGAACGAAACTGGCATCCACGAATGCAGATCGAATAACTGTAGTCCACGCTTGTATTTTTTTATTTCATACAACGAGTCATTGCAAAGACTGTCTGGCCGGAAAGCCTTTTCCTGTGCGATATAGCAGCTATCCAGATTTATGCAACGATTACAAACAGATATAAATTCAAGCGGTTTAATTTCATTTGTCTTTGCCGTTTTCAAAACAAAACCAGCATTCTGATACGAGGAAAAAACAAAGCGTTCACCGGATGGGCTGAAAGAAATATTGTACGCACCGAAAGTATCGAAAGTGATCTGTGAAACCGCACAGGAGGCTGGATTCAGATGGTAAACATTATCCACGCCGCTGAAAGGGGCATTAAAATATATGCCATCGTTTCTCCATGTCGGATTTGAAATGTCGGCTGCAGATGGCGCCAGAACTGTTCTCCATGTTTTTGTTTCCAAATCAAGGATTTCAATTCCTTTTAAATCGGGTTTTTGCGTTACGCACACTATCTGTTTTCGGTCAGGAGAAAACTCCGGATTCATAGCAAATGCGCCGGGTTCAAGCGGATAAGTGTCAATCAGGTTTCCGTTTGATGCGGCAAGAATAACTACATTGCATGAACCATCTGTAAGAAACTCAACTGCTGTAATCCGCTTCCCGTCTGCTGAAATAGCAGGGCTGAAATATTTTGTGCGGTGAGTAAGTTGTACGGTTTCTCCACTTACGAAATCATGTTTCATAACAACCGAGTAGCTCACATGTTCCCACCGTGGATGCCATTTTTTTTCTGCCCATACGATGGTGTTTTGCGCCAGACTTAGGTTGTCGGTGGTCCATGAGCCGGGGCTGTTTTTAGCTAAGACTGGAATTGCGTCGGTGGCGGGCAGTTCTTCCGATGCATAAAATCCTGCTTTGCAAATAATATTTTCTTCGCCGGTGTTGATGTTGATACTGACAAAGCGCGCGTAATCATCCATTCCGCTTTTTTCAGCCACAATAACGGAGTCGTTTATAAATTCAGGAAATTTGTAATGTGTCTGTACTTTATTTTTGGGCAGTGGCACCAATGCATATTTGGCCGTCTGATTGGCGGCGGCCTGCATGAGCCATCTGTCTTTCAGATCCTGAAAAAACAGCTGATACAATTGTTTTTTATTATAGTCAGTTTGTTTTTTGAATGAGTGCGAAATCGGACTGAGCTGCCACCAATTGCGGGCACTGTTGCGGATAGCGTTGTCCCAAAGCGAAGTTCCGTAAAAATTTCTGCTTTGTGCTACATAATAATATCCAAAAGAATATTGATCTGGAATATAATCTTTATAAGATCCAAGACTTGCTTTTTCGAAATCATAAAGTCCCTCTGTGAGGAGTTGGGCTTTCAGTTTCATTTCGAAGGAAGGAATGCGCCCACGCCCGCTTTCGCTGAAGGCTGTTTCGGTAGTAACGGCGTCGCCTTCCATATACCACATCGGCATAAATAATCCGAGCGTTAAAGCTACCGCCTGTTCTCCGACTACGTATCCGAGCGCTTTTGTCAATCCCTGATTGAGTTTATCCATTTGAACCATGTGGCGATTCTCGTGTATAATGAGCTGCTGGAGCCAGTTGTGAGAATAGTTGTTTTGCGAAGGAGTCATGAAATATTCGGTACGCTCCGGTGTCCACAGACTGTAGGCATTCGCCACCACCGATCCAGTGTGAATAAGCACCGGAATTTTTCGCGAAACATGGTTGAGCGATCCCGTCACAGTGCTGTAATATTGTTCGCTCTGATTGGCCAGTGATTGTGCGCGATTCAGAAATGATTCAGGGAAAACAAGATGAAAATGTCTGGTGTCAATGCAATACCATTTCTGATGAGCCGCATCCTCGCCAAGCATGTAATACTGGGCGCTGACAGCGGTTGTCAGAATCAGCAGGAGAAGAAAAACAGCAGATCGTTTTATCATACAAACTTGAGGGGAGAGTAGGCAAATGTAATGAATTTGACGAAATGTCGAGTAGCAAAAACATATGCAGTTTTATCAAATACGCAAAAATAGATCTAAAAATGTGTATGAATACGCAGAAATAGATCTAAATGTGTGTATAATCCTTATTTGATTATCTTGATAGATTGATTTATAGTGGTATAAATTTAAACAGAGTGAAAATCTTCGCTCTCGCTCTGATTCAGGAGCGAGTGTGAGAGCGAGTACGTAGAAAAACAGAGTGAGAACCTTCGCTCTCGCTCTGATTCTCACTCTGTTTTTTTGGTAGACCACACAATGCTGAATTCGAACACTTTTTTAGAAGATTTGAAGAAGATCAGAGCTCTGATTTTACTTGAATAATTGGTCTGTAATACAGTCGCAATGCGAGGTAGGGGAAATGCAGGTTTTGATAACAATTCTGATGATCTGATCAATTCAAAATCATCAGGCAAAATACTTTTCGCGAAATGCAGTTGTTTGCTTCATGAAACGCACCTATCATACCAATCTTGCAATAGCTTACAATCTAGGAATATTGCCGGCAGACATCTGTTGCGCTGTTCCTGCAAGTACACGACACAATTGGAAAACACGCGGATATAATCATTTAGTCGGACTTGATTTTGCTTTGGAAATACAGGAAAGCACCGATGTGTTGCGAACGATCGCGCAAAACAAGCGCCTGTTGCGGATTGCACGTGCGCTGGTGATCATAGCTGGCATGTATCGCCGATTGCTGTTGCAGGTAAAAGATCGCAAACAAATATTTCTTGCTCACAAAAACGATATTCTGCAAGCCATTGAGCAACTGGTTCCATTGACTGGACTGAAGCGCGCTTTGACTTCGTTTGATCTTTCGCCACAGCTTTATCATTACTGGAAACGCTCGGTTTCATGCGTGCATGAGCCTATGTTTCGCTGCAGAAAAATCTTTTACAATCAGCTTACACCGCTGGAAGTAAGTGCAATTCGCGACTATTTGCTGCATCCCGATTTTTTGCGCTGGCCATTGGTTTCGGTCTATTACCGCATGATGCGCGACCGTGCCGCTTTAATGTCGCGTTCAACCTTTTATCTCTATGCGCGCGCAATGGGCCTTTCAGGACTGCATCGTTTCCGCAAATCGAAAAAGCGAAAAATTGGAATTCGCGCAAAGCAGCCTTTTGAAATTTTGCATGTGGATATTACTGAAGTACGTTTGAATGACGTTCAGAAATTGTATATTTCATTTATCGTCGATAATTTCTCTAAGGCGATTCTTGGATGGAAAGCCGCATTGAATAAGACCGCCATGCTCACACTCGAAAACCTGAAAGAAGTTATTGAGCGATACAATTTGAAAGACTTCACTTTGATTTCCGATGACGGTTCAGAGAATAAAGGTTGTGTTTCCACATTCGCTTCTTCATCTCAATACAGAATTAATTCTGTGATTGCACAGATCGATACCTCTTTTTCCAATTCCGTTGTAGAAGCAGTAAACAAAATTTTCAAAAGCAATTACTGGCCCCGCGATTTTACAGGACAACAGAACAAAGCGCTTGAAATAATTTCCGAAATGGTTCATGATTACAACGATATTCGCCCACATGGTTCTCTCAACGGACTCACCCCAATGGAGGCGCTTATGAATGAAAACACAGATTCCATTGTTCCAACCGATCAAATCAGAATAGCAGCCACTACCAGAATCTCCGAAAACCTCAAATCCAACTGTACCGATTGTCAACCGAAACCGGAATGATAGTTCTTCAAACCGAGTGAAACGGAATTTCCAATAAAGACTATGGGTATTTCTGCTTTTTTTCAGAAATGAACAGAAATCAGTTCATTTGATAACCCAATATGCACAAAGCCGGCGCTGTGGCCGGCTTTGATGTGATTTATTGAATTTCAGTGTTTTACCAATATTGGGATGGACATTTAGGATTTATCTTGGATGTTGCAGTGGTGCAGTGCAGTGGGAGTTTAGGTTTTATCGAGGTTTTTTTAATGGTCTTCCCTTCCTATCATATTCAATAATACCAGTTAAAATCCCATTGTCATTATAGTAATACGACACAAATGGAATGTTTTTTTCAAAAATAACATACACTTTTAATATGTTGTTTTCGTAATATGATAAGAATCCATTATACATTATCAAAAAATAATCTCTGTAGTCTTTATTATCTGGCAACTCCTCTTTGTGGATGACAAAACTTCTTGACCTTATCGAATTCTCACAATACCAAATTAAAAAATAGCTGTTTTCTGAAAAATATACTTTAGATAAGCCATTCCTTTTTTTATTAAATATTGAAACAACCTCAAGTATTTTAGTGGTGTCGTCATTAGAATATATTAGCCAAACTCCATCCTTTACAAAGTTAGAGTCTGCATATTGACTAGTACCATAGCACTTAATAGTGTCATTATACTCCTTAACGATTTTCAACTGATAGTCAATTGAATCAGCTGGATCAAATGTTTGAGCTGTGCTGTCCATTATATTAGCAAATACAATTGCAAACAAAACAATCAATTTAATTATCTTCATGGCGTTAATGAATTTATTGTGAACCAGCCAATGCATTTATAGCAGCCTGAACTGCAGAATTATCAACATCTTGCTGAGTTCTTCCGCCTGAACTCGCAGAAAATGTGCTTGAATTCAATGTGGTTGGATTTACCATTAAAATACCTGCAACTGGCGCCACAATACGATCAGGGTTTCTCGGATCTATAGTTGTGCTTGTAACCATTGTATTCGTTATAACCGTATTGTTGTTATCCGGAAAGAATCCAAATTGTCCATCAGGATTTGACCCATTTGGAGATCCTTGAGGTATAAGCGTATTTATAGCATTTTGTGTTTGACTACCTGAAAGATTATTGCTTGCATTAATTGCTGCTATAAAAGTTGCAACAGTTGGGTTTCTTGTATCAACTTGATAATTATTTGATTGACCAGTAGAATTTGATGTTGCGATCCCAACTTCATAAACCTTTTCTGAGCTTAAAATTTTGAATAGGCTCATAGCATTCTTCTTATCTTGTTTGGAAAGATTATTACTCTTTGCAAATGAGTTGTATTCCTTTTTAAACTTGCTTTTTGAGTATGAAGTAGAATAGTAACTATTATTAAAATCATTAGGATTTGTACCATCTGATTTGATTTGAGTAAGTCCAAACACTCTTTCCCCTCCATATTTCCGGAACAAACAGTTTATGGCGAGATCAGCTTCTACATTGGCTGGTTTTATTGCCTTCCCATCCGGATCCACCAATATCACCGGATTATTTGCACAATATGCATAAGGTGAAAGACTCGGATATTTATCACTCATCGGATCCACACTCAGCCACACAGATAAATCACTATCATAATATCTCGCACCGAAATATGAATACTGCGTTTCATCATCTTTTTCTTTAGCAGAGAAGGTATAGCGGCTGTCATAGCCGTTTTGCTGATCTACGAAGGTCTCGCCGAATGGGAGATATTGTAGGTGCTGGGTGGCGTAGCCGGTGGCATCGGTGATGAAGGAGCTGGAGCCGAGGTGGTCGGGGTGGTAGAAATATTGCAGCTTCTCAACCTCATCACCACCATTATGGGCTGGTTTGAGTTTCTCTCCGATGGCTATTTCAGGACCATCAGTGCATTTTACAAATTGCATTGTCATTTCCCACAATTTCTTCTGCATGGTTTCATAATCTCCCGTTAAGGGATGCAATTCTCCCTCAACCGGAATATTCGGGCCGTGGCCAAAGCCGCCGCCAATCTTAGTGCAGACGCGCTCGCCTTCAATGTAGTAATGTTTTGTATATTCCTTTTCTGTGACTACCATATATGGATTTACATACAGCGTCTTTACCAGTTCGGCATAATTTGTTCCCTGACCGTTTATGTACATGGACACCACATCGCTGGCCATTTTCCATGCGCGTTCGCCGCCTGCATCGTAAATATAGGCACTGTAGGTTGGGCGTTCGCTCATATCATTGACAGCCATCAAGCGGTTTTCCTCATCCCAGCATAGCAGTCTGTCGCCCTGTCCGCCTCTGCAAATTTGATTGCCGTTGGCATCCCACTTATAAAAATAATCACCGGTCTCGGTTACTGTATGCGGCCGGTCATTGTATTCATACTTCCGGTTATAATCTATGTTTTGAATTCCGCCACCAATTTCTTCTGATGCATCAAGAGTCTTACGCACAATATTTCCGGAAGCGCTGTACTTCATCGTTTGTTTATATCCTATTGTTCCAACAATACCAGATTGAAAAAATCCGGAACCGGAAGTCAATCGGTACAAATCATCGTACTTGAATTCATGGCCGTAATCACCGCCTAAATGGCCATTCAAATAATCCGAACTATTCGTTACAGAGGTAATATTGCTTGCATTGTCATACGAATAATTAATATTCTGCATGACGGCTCCGCCGTTTTCATAACTCAACATATTTGAGAGCCTTTGATTCAAGGGGTTGTATACATATTCAGCATTAGTACCGTTACCATATTTTATCCTTGTCCGGCTGCCGTATTTGTTATAAAAAACTGCATTGATATAATCGTACATCTGGCCGTATTTGTCCCCATCCATTGAATAGAGCTTTCCTCCATTATCATAGTGATATGTAACTCTTTCACCGTCCGGATAGTCAGTTCTTTTCATACGGTTCCAGCTGTCGTACTCCCAATTTGTTTCAAAGGTGTAATGACTACCGCCGGGTACAACAAATGTATGAATATTTTTGATAAGTTCGCCCATGTTGCCGTAGGCAAAAATCTGAACCCCGGATGCATCCTGCTGGCGTATAAGGCGGCTGCTCTGGTTACCGCTGTTGGGTGCACCGTATTCATAATAGACATTCATTTCCGGGTTTTGCGGATAAACAATACGTTCCAAACGGCAATGTGCATAGTCGTATTGTATTTCCTGAGAATTATTTGCCAGATTTTGGGTTTGAGTTGCCAATACATTTCCAGCTAAATCGTACTTATATCTTGTTATTCCGGCATCAGGGTGGTTGCGGCTGATCAATCGGCCAAGCAAATCATATTCGTATGTTGAGGTATTATCCTCCGGATCGTATGACATTAAAAGTGTGCCTAAAGGATCGTACACAAATTTTGTAATAGTATTGAGTGGAGCAGTAACAGATGTGTTCAATCCACGGCCATCTGTAAACTTATAAGTTTTTTTACCGTTTGGATCGGTCACTCTGGTTTTGAAACATGTTTTTCCAAAGGCATCCTGTCCGAAACCATAAGTATAGCTGACTGTTGTTGCATCAAAAGCGGTTTGAAGCAGGGGTCGGTCGAGAAGATCAAAAGTAGTTGATGCAAAATTTGTTGGCGCATAATTATAAAAAATAATTTCCGTTCCAAGGGCCTGATCGGTTGGCAATGAAGTGCGGTATGCCCTCCCATAAGCATCATAGTCGGTTCTGCCTGAAACCACCATGAGGTCAACTCCTTCAACAGTTGCTTTTTGTTTTAATTGGATAGAACGGCCTAATCCATCCGAAAAATTCACCGTTACAAATTCATTGTTAGCATTGATCGGATCATAATGCCGGGTCCTTGCCCAACGTGTTGCAGCCGAACCTCCAGCTTCATCCCAATACTCACATTTTATTGTAAATGGAATACCTGCCAACACTTCATTTGGCCCGGTCACAGTGTTTAACTTTCCATCGGCATAGTAAGAATAATGCATTCTGTTTCCAGTCATATCTATAACTATCAGTGGTGCCCCAAGTTTGTAATCATATACCGTGCTGGAACTGTTTCCCCAATAGTCGGTGACAGAAACAGGATAAGTATGAACTACCGGATCATACTTATAAGTATAAGAGAGTCTTTCGTTGTTGACATTTTTAGGGAACAGAATGCTGCTTATATTGCCATAGGAGTCATAATCAATATCTGTATATGCGGTATTGGCTCCATCAAAAGATCCGATGCTGGATATTCTTCCAACTCCATTATACGATCCGGTTCTGCGCTGTAAAAGATTGTTTGAAACATCCTGCACGTCAATCTGGTTCACCATAGCAAGCAGGTTGGAAGGAATATTATATGAATAGGTGATTGTGGCAGTAAAATCATCGGAAGTATAAGCAACATCACCATAATTCTTGTACTCTCTTACATTGCCAAACCTTGTATGACGATACGTTTTCCTGGTGTGAATCTGATAGGCACTTTGTCCTTCATAGAAGTATTTATCTTCCTGCGAAATAGCTGGGTAATATGGACCAAAACATTGCGCCGAATCGGCAGGAATAATTCTTCCGGTTGAAATTTCTTTTCTGTCCCAGACATAATAGGTTTCAACATATTTATGGATGCCTTGTTTTGATACATCATATTTTTTCAATCCCTTGAAAAGATAATAGTCATTGTGGTATTTTTCTTCTGAAGTCCGATAGCAAATTCCAGAGGACGAAAAATTATCATACTGCATGGTTCTGACAATTTCAAAACCAAATGATTCGCGCTCCATACGATGATAAAATGCGCTGTCGTATGCATATTTGTAATATGTCGTATTTTGACCGTCGCCGTTGAATCCGTCATAAACCATAAGCGAGGAATAAACCCACTTCGATTGCGGATTATTACGAGTTGGGTACGTCATCGCGTAATCCATAGTATAGGAACTCTTTGTTGGAGTAGTTACTTTCTTCAACATGTTTACTTTTTTTGGAACTCCGTATTTCACTTTAATCATGCCGTCTTCAACAAAAACAAAGTCCAAAGTATTGTTACCATTCATATCGCACAAACGGTATTTCGAGGAGCTAATATTATACGAAACATCACCGTATCCTGAAAAAACCAATTTACCAAACAAGAACGACATTCCTGCTGTTGCAGAAATATTTGCTCCTATATTGTTGGATGACGTCTTGGATAGTTTATTACCGAAGCCAGCATCAAGTGTTTCATTTGTAAAGCCGTTCCCAGTATTAACATAGGCTTTAAGAGAATTTCCGGAGATATAGCAAACATCTGTAAGCCCATCGTTGTTAATATCCATCATCGAATAATTGTCATAGCTTTTATTGTTGCTACCTCCAATTCCCAATGACCAGCTGTACTGGCTCAGATTGAAACCCGCGCTTAGAGACGTTGAGTTGGAACATGAAGCTGAAATGTTATTTACAGTCCATGCTTCGCCAGAGAAAAAACCATAACCAAGACCAAGATAAACAACATTATTGGATTTGTCTATACGGTCATTAAGCCCATCCCCATTGATATCTGAATATATATAGTCAACATTTGAATTGGAATTAGTAGTGCCAATACCAAATGAGCCATCAAGATTGCCATGTTTTGATTTTGAGCTTCCTGACGTGTTACTATTTCTGAACCCTTCAGTTTTTAGGCCGAAAGAATGCCCAACTGCAGTTCCTGTCCCATGACTGGGATAAATTCCACTGAGCGCAATTGAATTGATGGAAATTCCACCTTGAGGGTTTGAATATTGGATCTTATCATAGCCGACTACATCCGGATACCGATCACCGTTCACGTCCATAAAATCCAGCAAACATCTCGATTCCGTTTCACTTTTTGTCGTACTGATGCTGAAGGTCGGGTTGCCAAATGAATATGAAAAGGACTTATCAATTTGTCTGCTTTGCTTTTTCACAGTCAGAGAGTTTCCGCTACTATTTACCATTACCAATGGATCATTAATTCCCGGAAATGGAAAATCGTCTTCTTCAAATACGCTCGTATCATATGTTGTTGACATAAGATAATCGATACCGTAGGCACAACCCATGTTTCCCAGCTCGACATAAGCACTCTTGAAAAAATCGACCCATCTGTGATCTTTATTGTCGGCAATCATAGGGACAAATGACATTGAATAAATGTCAGGTATGCCGTTAGACTGAAATAAATTTTCAACCTGATCAAAAGTCATATTTGTATCAATTTGAGACAAAGGAAAGGTTGACAAATTTGAATAAATCCCAGTTGTATCAAGGTATAGCAAACTCTCATCAATAAAGCAGTCATGCAATCCTGTATTGTCGTAATATGAAAATTGTCCCCATCCACGATAAAGAGAACCAATCATTTTTATCTCATCAGGGAATGTTGTGTGATATCCAGCCCCTGATGGCAAACTGGTTACAGAATCAATTATCTGAGCTGCGTAAATATCACGTAAGACGCTATCAGTGGCTGAGTAATCGAAAAACACAGTGTCTGTTGTATTGAGAGTAAACATTAATTTGTTTGCACTCGGAGTTCCGACAATTTGACCATTTTGTATTTCTAAAGTTTTCTTCGCGACCAAGTCTCGTTTCGTTTTAGCAGTAAAAGTCACAGTTCCATTTGCACTAGCTGGAACTGAGTATTGAAGTGCCGGATAGAAGATATGTGTGCCACTGCTTAAGTTTTTCCAACCCGTCTTTCGCATTCTATTCGGGTAGATTGTTGTTTGCAAAGAGGGGTAAATATCAATAGACTGGTATTGGCTTAATGTATCAATCATAACACTATCAGCCTCATAATACTGTACTTTCCCATCATACATAATGTCATTCCAATTGACATTTGAGCTGCTCGCCAGTTTAATAATGACAGAATCCCCTTCATTTACATTCAGATCATAATAAAAAGTAGTATCAAAGGCGCTGGTATCCGGATAGACAACATCCATCAGAACTGTTTGATTGTGCTTAATCATGAAATTAAGCGAGTCACTTTGTGCCGGGCTGCTAATGTTTCCTTTTACTAGAACTTTTCCTGATAACGGCGCAATAAAAAACTGTTCATCATTGACAAATCCATCTGTCGAATATTGATATTTGTAAAATGATTTGTCGTTAGCATCTTTGAAATCATTAGTCGGCGGTAAACAGTTATTTCCTTTGTGGGAATATATGACGGGGTCCCAACTGACATCATCTAAGCCATGCATTTCATCGGAGTGCATCCTGAAAAAGAAGCGATCCCCCTTTTCTGCAGTAGTAATACATAGAGATGTGTCATGTGTTAAGGTATCATGTGCTGAAATAGTTTCGCACAATATAACTGAATCATTCCATTGGATACTGTAATGAATTGGTGTGTTGTGGGCAGGATTAGGTGCCGCTCTCTGCAATGAGCTGTTTATCACAATTTCTCCTCTGTCCTGTACAATCCAAAGTCTAACAGGGTCTCTTCGAATCATTGTACTATCAACATCGTTGTATTCGTTAAAAGATGAATCGATTTCTCCGTCATGAATGATGAAATAGCACTCATCATCTGGAAAATATTGAATTATATTTCCATCTTCTTCGTAAAAAACCGGATTATTACTCGTGTTTGGTTTGTTGAAGTAAATCTTATTATCATCAACGTAATCAATGTAACCATCAGCATTAATGTCTGCAAAATAGCTTGAAGTGTATTGGTCTGTCCAGTTTTTGGAGATGCTTGCAGAGCCATTAATTGAAGGTAAATTAGCCTGGATTTCCGCTCCAATTCCTCTCGAATAATTCCAGTTTCTGCCAAGGTTTGGAAGCGTATTCAGATTGTGTGGTGTTGTGCTGAAAACAAGTTCTTTATTGCTATCCAATGATCCTTTGTACAAGTTGTAGGAGTTGCCATTTCTCTCTAGTTTGTCAGGTATGCCATCACCATTTATATCTAAAATTTGAATTTTTTCTTTTAATGTTCCTACGGAGGTATTAATATTCAATCCTATCGAATTTGACTTAGACAAAATATTTGTGCCAAGACCTAAAGAAATTGATCCTCCAATTCCAGTGGTAGTGCCCTTACTCCTTCCAATACCTTGTGTTTCTGTGTCTATATAATCACCCTCAAACAAAGTTTCCGAGTATTCTGGCTGAGTGAATAATGTATCAATGACAGAACGAAACTCTAATCCCTCTTCTTCATAGTATTGAAATGTATGCACTTTCACTCCCGGAATATGCATTGTATCCAAGGTTTCACAAGTCTCCTGCTTTGTTACTCCATGTTGTGTACTATCTGTGATATCAGCAATGGCGCAAATCAGGTTTTTATTGTACGCTCCGGTTTTATATTTGATTCCATACGACCGGATATATTGACCATCAAACGAAATATTTATATGCGACAGCAACCTGTCCGTAACTTCCAGAAAACCATATCGTCCAGAAATCTGATAATCGTCTCTTCCCGCATCGTATACAAAATTAACTGAATACAAGCCATCAGTGTTGCCAAATCCAGTGTAAACTATGGATTGTGGATATATCTGTTTTCCTCCGCTTCCGGGTGTCCCTGAGTGTGTAACTATCTGATAATTATATTTAACATAGTTCCCATACAAATCCCGCACTTCTGCCAGCGCCCAATGTGCAATACTATTTGTTCCTGGCTGCCTTAAGACACAGTTGAGATTTACTCCCGGATCACTGCTGTATTTGCCATAGTAATATTGTGTTCCTTGCTTGTCAATAACTTCCCACCAATATGTACTTGGGCTACTACCATGTCTTATAATTTTATCAAATGCTCCTTCAACCCGATATGAAAAATTAATATCTCCACTTGCTCTTACTCTGCTTCTACTCATATGTAAGACTGTATCCCGAGTTGTATCGTTTGCGGAAATTTCAAGTTGAATAATCTGCTGACCATTTACAAAATATTCTTCTGTTTCAAAGCTTGAAGAGTAAAGAGGTACGCCCCACCGTGTATCAATACTAATACTCGGAGTATTCATTCCCCAGCCAACACCTAGCCATCCATTTCCACCTTCACTATTGTAGGTAATTGCCAACTGTGGTTGCATTCCCTGTCGTCCTGCAGGAACCTGAATGGGCAATGAAAGATTCGCTGTTCCACTGTTATTCGCCTGCGGTGGGCTCATCATGTTGATATGAGCAATCGGATCAGCATATTTCATATCTTTCATCGAAGTCGGCGTGAAGGCTTGTGTTTGTGGGCTTTCCGGAGTCTTCAGAATGGCGTTGATGAAATCGGTGAAGTGGTTGGTGTGCGATACAATTTCGCAACTGGCTATGTCAACGGTGTCGTAGGGCAGCATGACCCAATCGTTTTGCGATTCGTCATAATAAAAAGTGCGGATATCTTTCGGGCCATAGCCTTGCGGAATGCGCGCTGTGTCGTATTTTATGCGTACTTCAACTTCTTTTGCAAACAGATTTCCGTGAGGCAGACAGCGGAAACCATTGCTTGCGCCGGTCACGTTCACCATCGAAAGGCGCGGCAAAGCCATGTCCTGCGAACGCAATCCGGTGACTGACATTTTTACTTTGGTTGTAACTGAGCCGGGCTCTCCGTTTAGTTCGAAGCCGGGAATATTCATGTGTACCGGCATTTGGGCAGTTACTAATGTTTCATTGTATGCAATGTCCGGAGTAATCTCATTGCTGAAATCACATGTTGCCGGATTGCAGAAACGGGCAGTGTCGCTGATGATTTGTCCATCGGCGAAAACGGCGGTAACAACTGCTTCCCAGTCGGATCCGTTTGAAGCAATCTGATCGACGATTCCTTCAAATATGGCCTGATTGCTGCGCACAAGTTTGCCATTGGCATAAATCTTTGCATTCTCGCTGCCGTTGCCGCTTACAAAACCACTGATGTATCCATAGCGGTTGTAATAACTTTTTGACATCGGTTGATTGAGAACAATTTTCCGGCTCATGTCCACACTTTCATCAAAACGAATGCGGACATTTTTCACCGTGTAATTAAAATCCTGATTGCCGGGAATTGAAAAGCGTACAATGTTGTCACCCTTATGCAGCTGGCTCGCATCAATCTTCTCGCGCTGAACACTCCATTCCTGCGAGAGTTTTATAAATGCACCACCAACAGCTATTTGATCGTTGATAGTCCGGCTCACCGAAGTAAAATCTTCGGCTCCGTACAAATCATACTCAAGCCAGGCCTGGCGCCCGCTCTCAACATCGCCGTCGAGATACACGATAAATGTGTTGTCGTGCGGATCATCAATGTTTGTTTCAGCATCAATACCAATCACACCGGTATTGATATTCTGCGATTCGTACACCAGCTTCGAAAGCCCTGTAGGAGCCAGCACCTCAGCTTCGTATTCCTCAGTTTTGGAATTCTCCTGCGATGAGTTTGGCAACTGGTTTTTATGGTTGCTGACAAAATTGTCGCTGTCTGATGAAACAAAATTATATATGAGTGCTGCCGAAGCTATGGCAACTACACCTGCGATGATTATTGAACTTTTCATACCGGATTGAATTCTGTGTGATAACTTTATTGAACAATCAGTTTTACAATTTTTGCATCATTACCCGATTCAATTTTGATCAGATAGCAACCTTTTTCAGTCAGTGTTCCTTTGATCAGATAGCTCGATGCACCATTGTATTTTGTCTTCTGTATAGCCTTTCCACCTTCATCCTGAATGCTCACCATTACGTCTGCATCTTGCGTGAGGCGGATATCTATTGAGTATTCGGCGCTGGTCGGATTCGGATATACCTCAATGGATGAAATGGAAGCCGTATTCTGATTATCGCTATTGTTGTTATTGTTGCCGTTCGTTGTTTGTGTTATCTGGCTACGCTCAACAACTGATAAAGTGTCGGTCAATTGAAAAGTAAATGCATCGCTGCCCGAGTTGTCAATGTCCCAGTTGATGCCGCTGAAATAATAATTACCAAGCGTGTCAACACTGTCTGCAAAAGCAATTTCTGCCATATTCAGCGGAAATGCAAAGTTGGTCTCGCGGCTGATCACAAGATTCAACGTCATGGCATCAGTTATCTCAGGTGCATGAACTATTAATTGTGTATTGATGTTGCTAGATGTTGCCCCGGATTTTTTCATCAGCCATGCACATTGCGAAAGACTATCGCCGGGTGAGAATGTGTTCAGCATTTTCCCATTGTCGCCCCAGATCAGATAATCCATTTCATTTATTGTTGTCGGATTCAGTTTGTTTGTTTCATAATGCGTTGCGACTGCAATGCTGAGATTGGCTTCTCCACCGCGTCCGCAGCTTTGTTTCTGGTCAATCAGCAATAATGAATCTTTCCCGATTCCTGCAATATTATTGCTGTAAAGCGAATCGGTTTCATAATCCCAAAGCACTGAATCGGTCGAATTCACATAATTGAATTCGCGTATATTGATGCCATATTTTATAGCAAGGTAGGTGTGAATGCGCAGCATTTCCTTTTGTTTGAGGGTGCTGTCAAAAAACATAAACTCTGCAAATTTTCCCCTGAAATCAAGTGAATCGGTACCTGCCAGATAAAGCCGGCTCACATTGGTGTCAATATCTTTTCCTTTCCAGCTCATTTTAAGCAGGTTCAAAACAGGCTCAGTTGAAGTTGAATCGTTGTATAGATTATCCCTGCCAAAAAAGCCTAGTTTCTGCGAAGTCAGTTTTACCTGCCCTGCCGAATCCAGCCGCAGCGCCCATATTCCGGCTTCTTCAGCTGTATTCGTTGGTTTATAAACCGCAAATGCAATCATTGGCGATTTTTTATGTGCTGTGTAATCGACCCACAGCGGATGAGACACTGAATCAAACATCAGGCATGGCTGATAGTTGAACAACCCCATTTCCGGATTGAACTGGCCCTGATGTCCGTGTGCATGATAGCCATTTCCGCTCAGGTCTTTCCAGACATTGCCATTTCCCATCGAATCGGCCCGCAGCCAGATTCGGGGTGTGGAGAAGTTTTTAACCTGTGCCTGAGACAAAAGTCCCGACAATAATAGTAAAACTACTACAGAAATTCCTATAAACAATTTCATGTTTGACAGCATTAATAAGTTTTTGACAGCGACAGTGAAAAAGCGAAAATGAAAACTGATCCTGAAGTATTATTGCATTCCGATTTTGAAACCCCGTTCACTGCGCCAGATCAATCATGTTCTATTTCAATACTGGAGTACCCATTTATCGTAAAACTTAAGATCGCGATACAAATATATAAATAATCAAATATAACGTTAATGCTTAACATGTAATTAACGCAGACATGAGGTTTCTTATCGATAATACCGTGAATATTGTCGCCGAAAATTAGCTCATAGTATTAATAATTGAGATTTTGTCAGAATGTATTTTCATTCTTAAATCTCTTATAAATACTTGCAGGGCATTGTAATTCAGATTATGTAAATAAATCCAAATCTTTACAAATTAACTTATTTCCGGTTCTTTTATTCTGCTCATTTTCTTAAATACTTTAGCCATTTTTCACTCCTTCCGCCAACGTCTTCTCCAACCTCCCCCATTATCACCAGGATCGATTTTACCAAGCGATTCCAGGAGTTTTCCCTTCAGCTCGCTTTGTTTTTTGGAGTCTGATTTCTGGTTATTGTAACACGTGATCAGAATTCAGGTGTCGACAACGATTTGTTGTTGAATTTCTTTAATTTTCAATAGAGGTTTCAGTGCATTTTCAGCATTCACGATTGGAAAGCATACCGCATGTCTCATCAAATCAAATCAAAATAGCAGCTACTACTGCATTCTATGAAAACCTGAATTCAAATTTCACCGATTGCCAACCAACGCCGAAAAAATAGTTCTTCAGACTGAGATAAATTGAATTTTCAATAAATGAAGATGGGTATTTCAATTAAAAAAATTGTTTCAATTCAAATGAATATTTACAAAAAATCGTATTTTTGAATCTGGACATTCTCTAAAAAAATTCAAATTATGCCTAAAAATAAAGAAGCGTTAAAAAGATATAGAATTATTCATAATGTTTTACGTAGAGGTGGAAAACATAAGACTAGTCGACTTGTTGAAATTTGTAATGAAGCTGGTTTGCCAGTTAAATTGCGTACAATTCAAACGGATCTTAAAGATTTGGCAGAAGATACCGATTTAGGATTTTATTTACCGATTTTTTATGATGAAAGTACAAAATCATATTATTACTCCGAAATACCTAATAATATATTTCCATCTTTAGAATTAGAACCTGAGGAAGTGACTGCGTTGCTTTTTTATGCAAAAACTGTTAGTCAATATAAAGAATACCCTATTTTCAAGCAAATAACGAATGCAGTTCAAAAAGTTTTGGATAATTCAAATATTTCCCCAGAAATTAAAGCTCTGTTCGAAAAAGAAACACTACTTGAGACTGAAAAACATCCTCAAGTTGGTGGTACAGAACTTATAGCCTCTATTTTAGATGCTATATCAAAAAAGCGTATTGTTGTAATTGAATATCAGAAATTCGATGATGAAATTAAAAGTCATAAGATCAAGCCAATTCTCTTAAAAGAAGATAAGCAACTTTGGTATATCATTGGAATAAATGTGAAGTATGACCGCTTAATCACTTTTGCATTGGATAGAATTATTGATGTTACAATAACAGAAGAGATTTTCGACGAAATTTCTTTTGACAGTAAGGAATATTTCAAATTCTCGTTTGGTATTACTGTTGCTGATGTGGATCCGATTGATGTTGTTATTTCCTTTGATCCTGAACAAGGAAATTATTTGAAAACTTTGCCAATTCATCATTCTCAAATCGTTATAGAAGATACCATTGATAGATTTGTTATTCAGGTGTCAGTTAAGCCTTCTTATGAATTTTTTTCGAAGATTCTCAGTTATGGAAGCTTAGCAACTGTTTTAACTCCAAAGTCAGTTCGAAATACGCTTCAGCAAATGTTAAAAAAGGCCATAAGCACATACAAAAATAGCTAATTAGAATTTTTTTTGTAATTTTTTAATGACGCAAGTAGGTTGCGCCATGTCATTGTATGTTTGTAGCGTAAATGGAAATTAACGTTTAAAACTGAGAAAATGCAAAACACAAAAGAAAAAAAAGAGGTAAATATCATAGTAAATGGTGAGCCTCCTTATCAAGTAGAAAAGGATGTGATTTCATATGAAGAAGTTGTAACAATAGCCTTCTCCGATTTTCCTCAACATCCGGAACGAACGTATTCTGTGACCTATGAAAGAGGTCATGGTGATAAACCTGCTGGTATTTTGCCCCCGGGTGGTGTTGTAAAAGTTAAAGATGGAATGATTTTCAAAGTCAAACACACAGGTCAATCTTAATAATATGGCTACAAGACTTGCTGAGCACAATGAAGATATTGACAGGCTTCTGAAGAAGGGATATGCACTATCCGTTGATAGCAATCATCTAGTTGTAAGAGATATTCCATATTTAGATGAATATGGTGATTTAAAAACGGGAGCAATCGTTTCAAAATTAATTGCAGTAGATCAATATAAAGTCAGGATGCATGATCATCAAATATTTTTTTGTGGTAGCCATCCATATGAAATAAATGGCGAGCCTATTAGAAATCTCGGTGGTGCAGAAATGCAATTAACATTAGCTAGTGATGATCTTAAGGTTCAAAGATCATTTTCCAATAAGCCAATTGCTGGAAAGTTTACTGATTGGTATGAAAAAATCGAGAATTATGTTACAATCATTTCTGGGCCAGCAATGAATAAATTTGATGTTCATCCTTATACATTCAGAGTCATGTCAGAAGATTCAGAATCTGTGTTCAATTTTAGAGACACACTGACTAGTAGGGCGGAAATTGGTGATTTAAATGCAAACCTTGAAGACGACACTATTGCCATTATTGGACTTGGCGGTACAGGAGCATATCTCTTGGATTTCATCGTGAAAATTCCAGTAAAAGAGATTAGAGGGTTCGATTCAGATTTGTATTATGTTCATAATGCTTTTAGATCACCTGGAAAATTGAGTGAAGAGGAGCTTGGCAAAAGAAAAGCTGAAGTATATAGGCTTCGTTATAGCAACTTTCGTAAGAATGTAAACATACTCTCACAAAACATCACATCTGATTCAGCGCATGATTTGGAAGGAGTGTCATTTGCTTTTGTATGTGTAGACTGTGGGGCTTCACGTGCTGAAATTTTTGATTTACTAATAAAATTAAAAATTCCATTTATTGATGTTGGGATGGGGCTTGATAAAGATTCTGGACCAATAAGTGGGACACTCCGGGTTACAAGTTTCTCAAAGGAGTCAGCTCAAAATATTGTAGATAAAAGATTGGCTCCACTCTGTGACATACCTGATGATGTTTATAAAAGTAGCATTCAGATTTCGGAACTTAATGCACTAAATGCATGTTTAGCAATAATAAAATATAAGCAATTGCGGGGATTTTACTCTGATGATAATTCTTTTTACCATACACTGTTTTGTATTGATGGATTAAGTTGTGTTGGAGAAAATGCAAAAGATTAAATTATTAAAAGTGTATTATTTGCCAAAGGAACTTGATGAAGGTGTTTTATATGTCTCAAAAAAGTTCGGAATTGCAGGGCATTTATGTCCCTGTGGTTGCATGAATAAAATTATTACACCACTTGGGCCCTCAGAATGGTCTTTTATAGAGGTAAATAATAGACCAACCCTTTACCCATCTATTGGAAATTGGCAATTGCCTTGTAGATCTCATTATTGGATTACTAAAGGAGTAATAATTTGGTCTGATCAATGGAGCGAAGAACGAATAGATGAAGGGCGTCAATATGAGGAAGAGAAAAAGAAAAAGTTTTACGACTCATATTATGCGAAAAAGAAGAGATTGCAGGGAGTCAGACGATTTATTCGTAATTTTTTTGAAATTTAAATTACAACTATTGTGCATAATGCTTACTGGACTCTTTTGATGCATAATACGTGATTATATCACTGTGCGGGATGAGTCTGGATGAAAATGCTGTTGTTAGAGGTTCTTAGGGGAAACTGTTGCCAAATTGTTCATTTGTGAACGAGACGTAGAACGAACTAACTTGATTCAGAATTGTGATCATCTTTTCGGCAAAAAGAGTCTTTATTCAAGCCTTCTGCGTTTTTCACCCCATCCATTAACTTCTTCACCAGTTTTTCCTTGTCCCCAGAATCGATTTTTCCAAGCGACTCCAGGAGTTTTCCCATCAGCTCGTTTTGTTTTTTCGATTCTGATTTCTGATTCTTGAAATAGGTGAACAGAAGCCCGGCGCCGGCCAGGATCAGTGGCCAGTATTCCTTGATGATGCTCAGAAAAGATGAGGGTTCTTTTAGCGGCTTTGCTGCGCTTTGGGCCTTCTCGAGGTCTTCTTCAAGTATATTGATTGTTTCTTTAAGCTTTTTGATTTTCTCGTTCTTGTCTTTGATCTCCACCGACATCATTTTGTTCTCGATGATCTCTTCCGGTCCGGCAAGCGGTTTTTTGCGTGGAAGCTCTTCCTCCTCCTCAAGCATCTGGAGGCGGGCCTGATGAATCTCTTCACGTTGCTCAGCAAAGTCGTGTAAAGATTCTCTGAGTCTTGATTCTCTTATATTGAGATTGGTCTCCCATCTCAACAGACTGTCTTCCCACCTTGTTAGCCGCTTTTGCATGTTTTCTTCCGACTGGAATAAGCGGGTGTTTTGTACATCTGCAGCATTGTTTTGTACAGAATTACCGGCGGATTGAACATTTTTTGAGCTGGTTTGTTCATCATTGATGCAAGATGAGCAGAAATCCAGAATAATCGAAGACAGCGATGGCTTACGGCCTTCGGCCTGCCTGCGATTCTCCTGGATTCGCACAAGCTGATTGTATATCGCGGCGGGAACTTCGATGCGGATGGATGTGTCCATTTTGTTTTGTTTTGAAATAACGGACGGACAGCCATGGCAAAGCTGCCCGCCCAGTCTCGGCATTGTTTAGTCATCTTCATCTTCGGGATAGAGCAATTCTAACAACTCAAAGACGCCATCGCGGTCGTCAGGCTCATAGTGCACTTCAACAACAATTTAATCATCATCATTGGTGCCTTGAATAGTATTGTTAAGGCTGTTTTCCTCGATGATTACGGCAAAATCAACCATCGATTCCACCGGCACTTCAAACGTTCTTGTTTTCATGGCAATTCAAATTAAATTAGTTTCAGTACTGCGTTAAGCCAGCTTTACGAACGGTTTGCAAATTCATTCGCAAAAGGCATGAATCAAAAATACATCAGCGCCGATGGCCCGTTGAGCCAAATGTGGCGAAAGTTGACAAACTGTAACCAAAGTTGACAAACTTGAACATCCGTTCTGAATAAACTGACCTGAAAAAGTGTGGCAGAGCCATTGTTGGAATTTTGAACATCGCAAAATCCATTATGGATAAGCAACCTGAGAGTAAAATGTTCAATTCGAACAAATGAACATTTCGGAAAACGACGTCAAAAAACGCTTTTTGTCGTTTTTTAGGCGATTTCGGGTACAATTTGAGTAAAATCAAATGATTCAACTGTTCAGAATGGTAAAAATCGAATAAGTATTGGTAAAAAAGATGAACAGAACAGTAATTCTTGGGCGAAAATATTTTCAAATTGGTAAAATCAAATACAGCAAAATATTTTTTGGAGTTTTCAAAGCTATCTGACATGTTATTTCCAAATTACGTTTACTTTTAAAAATACATCTATTCAAAAATGCTCCAAAATTTCTGGAGCTTGATTTGGAATTAACGAATCAGATTGCAGATGGTGGGAGAGAGGAAAAGTAAGCAAACATTAGTGCGCATTTTTCTTTCTTTGAAAGTTCTTTTTGTTTTGGAGGTAATAAATGAATGTAATCCCGGCTTTTCAACACCAGGATTATCTTGAATAAATGACGGATGTTTCACAAAATTTCAAATATGTCAGCAATTGGAATGCACTTTTTTATTGCGATCAATCCAATTTCCATACTTTCTTTGGTAGAGTAGAATTCACTTCTGCTGAGAAACTGACAGTCAATGGATATTTGAACAATGTAATACTCTCCATTCGTAGTTTGCTGAGGCAGAAAGTTTGAGTTTTTAATGCTTTCCTTACTCAACACAATGCCTTCAATGCAATTATCCTTTGATGAATAAATCCCACTCGTTAAAAGAACTTGTCCAAAAGATGCTTTTAAGTTCCAATAATATTTTTTATCTCTGCTTCTTGCTATTTCAAAAGTTGGTTCTCTTTTCATGTTTTTCGTGTGTATTGGTGTGATTTCATCATCAGTAAATTCTAATATCAATAAAATCCATTTATAAATAATTTAATCCAAAATGAAATACTCCCAGATGCCGAATTCAAAATCATAATTAACCTGTATGCCATTGACACCGTGAACAAGAATGATTCGCTGAATATCTTCAATTGCAAAACAATCACCATAGTCCATTAATTCATCACCAGAGTAAAGACAAGTCGTTTGAATACAATTTATTAAAACAAGTTGTTTAAGAGTAATTATTTTGCTATTTTTGAGTATTATATGGCATTCGCAATCAGTTATTTCAGATCCATTTTCTGAGTCAACAATCATTAAATATCGAACCCTTTCGGATGGATCAATTTGCATTAGAACATCGTTTGTGCAATTAAGGTCTCTTAGTAATTCTGGTATTCCTGTATAATGTTTCATGGCGATCGCTTAGAGATTGTTATCAATTTAACAATGGTCATTATTTATGTGGATTGAATTTGATTCACGCTTCATGTCTGTTCAATTTTTGAAGCCTAAATACGATTTTAGCTAATTGTTTATTGGAAAAAATGACAGAAATATATCTGAGCGAATTATTTATTAATCCGGGTATAATAATTTTCTTTTCAGCAAACAAATCTTTATAAGCTTGTTGTGCTACTCCGATTGGCGAAGACAATAAATTGAATCTGGATAAAATTGAATTCTCGCTGCCTACAGCAGCTTGAAATCCTGTTTTTGTGGGACCCGGACACAATACGGAAATTGTCACACCAGTCCCATTTAGCTCACATGCCAAAGCTTCGGAAAATGAAAGAAGAAACGTTTTACTTGCATAATAAACCGACATTTTCGGTCCCGGGACAAAAGCTGCCAGAGAAGAAATATTAAGTATTTTCCCGTAACCTCTCTCAATCATTTCTGTGACAAAGAGCCTTGTCAACTCAACAGGAGCAATAATATTAACCATCATCACTTTATTAATATCCGTCAGGTTTTGGTCAGAAAAATAGCCATAATCGCCAATTCCCGCATTGTTGATTAATGCATCGACTTTTAAATTCAAAGTTCTGATTGCATCAAATATTTCTCTTGCGGCTGTTGATCGGGATAAGTCAATGGCAATAATATGGATATCAATTTCATAAACCAACAGAAAGTCGCTTCTCATTTTTCGAAGGGTGAGCTCATCTCTGGCAATCAGGATAAGGTCGTATGAGTCTTCAGCAAACAGCAAAGAAAGCTCATATCCGATACCCATAGTTGCGCCAGTAATTAATGCTGTTTTTTTCATGATTGAATATTTTATTCCGATTGCTTTTGACTGCTTTTAATAGCTGCATCCAGTAAGGTTTGCAAGCCCATACGCTTTCTTTTCTTTTTGTTGGGCATACTCATTTGCTCACGGACTTTCTTTTCGTTGTAAATTTTGCGAATTATGAATATTTGGATGAATGAAAATATATTAGCCAGGAGATAGTAATAGCTTAATCCTGCCGAATAGCTATTGAAAAATCCAAGGAAAGTCAGCGGCATTATATACATCAGGGTTCTCATTCCTGGCATACTACCAGAACTGTCGCCCATTAATTTTTCATTTAGTCTTGTGTAAATAATTGTTGAGATTGTCATAAGCAAGCAAAACAAACTGATATGATCTCCATAGAATGGGATATTTAACCCAAGGTCTAAGACAGAATCATAATTCGAAAGATCATCAGCCCAAAGGAATGATTGTTGCCTAAGCTCAAAAGATGCCGGAATGAAATTAAACATCGCAATGAGTATTGGGAATTGTAATAACATAGGAATACATCCGGAAAATGGGTTTACACCAGCCCGCTGGTACAAATCCATCGTTTCTTTTTGTTTTGCTAAAGCATCATCGGAATTTGGATATCTTTTGTTGATTGATTCAATTTCCGGTTTTAAAACCCTCATTTTTGCAGAACTGATATAAGTCTTAATCGTTATCGGGGATAATCCGATTTTGAGAAGAATTGTCAGAATAAGAATAATAATTCCGTAATTGAGTGAATATCCTTCCAGCCAGTTAAATACAGGAATCACTATATATTGATTTACCCATGCAATTGGGCGAAAGCTCCATCCAAGTGGGATCTGATGTTCCAGATGCAGATTATATGGTTTCAGATTACTATACTTATTTGGACCAGCATATATTTGAAAGTCAACGGAATTGTTTTCTTTAGCGTCGTACTCAAAAAACAATGAGGATTGCATGGTTTTGAGATAACATGGGTCACTCAGACCCTTATCCAGCGATTTCAGACATGCAGAAACAAATTTGTCCTTTGCTATTATTGATGTAGAAAAGAACTGTTGTTTAAATGATATCCATTTCAAAGGAGTATTAATAACAGCTTCATCATTGCCGGTTTCGCTTAAATTATCAACTTTGAGGTTTTCTTTGGCATAATAAATAGTGCTTGCAGAACATTCCTTATCCCGTTTTTTTTCTTTTGTTGCCAGATCTGCACTCCAGTTAATTTCCATTGACTGTTTTCCCTCTTTTAAGAAAGCAGCGTTTTCCTGAAAGTCTATGTTTAGATTTATTTGATATGAATTATTAAAAAAAGTATACTTAAATAAAACAGCCCCGACTTCTGACCTATTTTTGTCATATGCCGGGGCTTTTAAAACTACAACAAGAGAATCTTTACTAACATTATCACATAATCTATTTGTATAAACTGGAACAAACCGCATTTCAGAGGTGGAGAGTTTTTCGCTATTAGTGGAAAATGCTAAATCAAAATTGGCTTCGTTATTATAAAAAAACTTCAATGGCATTGAATCGCCAGTCTTAAACTCATTCAATTCTATTTGCTTTATTTCTGCTCCAGTTGATGAAATACTGATGCGCATAAGTTTTGTTTCAAAAACGTAATTCGTGTCTCTGCAAACTGATGTAATGGAATTAGATTCGTTTGATTCTATATTGTTTTTCTCAGTCAAATCACTGCCGTCTGGACAAACATTGCTGCTGCTTTGGCTACGATCATTTCTGATCATCTTAATTTTGCCACGAAGAATTTGCTTTGATGAATGTATAGATATTGTTTTCGCTGTGCAATTCTTGTTTCTCGCGTTTTCAGCGGCGTTGCGCTCATCTTTGACTCTGGGTGTAGTGAAAACTGAAAACCCTATCAGGATCAAAAATATGAGAAGCACACCAAAAATATGATTATTATTTATCATTGGTAAATATCATAATATAAACCATTTTCAATTTGACAGGCATTGATTCTTTACCCATTGAGCCCATTCTTCGTTGCTTTTGTTATTGTTGAAAGTTTTATAAGAAATAGGCCTTCCGATTACCACCTTGATTGTCCTGTTTCGCTTGTTGAAAAATTCATGTGGTAAAAGTGCAAGTTCAAGAGTGGCGTTTATGCCCAATGCTTTGCGAAATTTGAACACAGAGTAAAATAACATAGAGTTTCGGCCAACAAAATGTATTGGAACAATGTCCCGTTGACACTCTACTGATTTGGTTATAAAACTCTTTTTCCAGGTGCTTTCAGCTAATTTGAATTTATTAATTCTGGAAACTAAGCCTGCAGGGAAATGCGTAATTGCAATATCCGATTTATACACTTTTTCCAGTTCCATATAATATTCTCTGCTGTTTTTCCCAAAAACATTTACAGCTGCAATTATTGGTTTCATTTGAGGAATGAGCATGAAAACATCATTGCCAATTGCTTTGAGCTCCCCGTATTTTTGCGCAACAATATTTGTTAACACCAGGCCGTCAGCAATGCCAAAAGGATGATTTGCTACAAAAAAACACTTGCTTTGATCAGGAAGGTTTTCTATTCCCTGAACGTCAATCCGGATATCCATTTCTGCAAGAATATTTGAAAGGAAATCAACACCCATGTTTTGCGAATACTTTGATAGCATGTAATTCATTTCATCCTGTCTAACTATTTTCTCTAATATTGACAAAACCGAATCAGGCATTTTTTTCAGCAACTTTGAATTGCTATTCAAAATTTGCTTTCTGATATCAATAACTTTTTGCTGCATTTTGTTTCTTGTTTAAATATTTTTTTAAATTGACATTAAGCGTATTTCTAATTGATTGTTTTACCATCTGTCGGTTTTTGAATGCCGTTATCAATATTTCTTGTCCTTCCACAATGTAATTGCGAGTTGCCTGAAAAAAGGGGCTTTTCTCATATTTGGATAAATGTTTCAGAGTTCTCAGATGTATGAACTCCATTTGATATCCTTTGGATCGATAAAATAGATACAGGAGTGTCTCTACCCCAAATCTAGACTCCTTCATTTTCGGCAACAGCAGTATAATGTCTGATTTAAACAGGATTCTTTCACCTGTAAGAATTTTCATTGGATTTATTTCTCTGCCAGCAATATTCACGGTCGTGTATCCAAGTCCCATCCGAACCTTGTTATTGCTGTAAAATGAGTCCAAAATAGTTTCAAGATATTCATATCTGGTCTCTCTTTGGTCTGCATCTACAAAGAGAATGGTATCATTCGTTGCATGTTCAATTCCGGTGGCCATAGCATATCCTTTGCCCATGTTTTGTTGCAAAGGAACGTACCTGATTTCGATACCTATCTGTAAACGTTTGATTATTTGCTCTGTTGTGTCAGTTGAGCCGTCATTTACAACAATTATTTCGCATGTCTCGAAATAATCGACAATCGTTAATATAACGTCCATAATGGTTTTCTCCTCATTATAGACGCATATAATCACACTAATGTTATTGGGTCTAATCATTGCTCTTTATTGTTGAGTTTGCTATTCTGGAGATATATGAGAAGTTCTTTAAGGCAGTAGTGACAATCTGGTGTCCTGCTTTGATAAATTCTGTCATTGCTTTAGGAGGAGAAGTTTTTTCGAATTTATTTTGATGAGCAAGTCCCTTTAACAGCACGTACTTTACATTTTTCCCCTCTGCCCGGTAATACAAATTAATGAGAGTTTCAACACCGTATCGGGTCTCCTTCATTTTGTCCACAATTGGCAAAATATCTTTTCTAAGCAAACTACGTTGCCCTGACAAAGACTTCAATGGGTTTTTACGGAAGTCTACCGTAGTTTCACTTGGTTGGCCAAGTACCATATCAACCTCTTTGTTTAGAATAGGAACTATGAGTGTTTCAAAGTGCTCTTCTTTTAAATTTGATAAATCGGAATCAAAGAATACAATAATATCACCGCATGACAATTCAATTCCAGATGCCATTGCATACCCTTTTCCCATATTTTCAACAAGAACAATGTATTTGAAACTGCAATAATTAAGTAGGTTTTTCAAGACAGCATCTGTTTCATCTGTAGAACCGTCATTTACGACAATAACTTCATCGAAAAAATAGTCTGTTGCCTTACAAACTATTTCCTCAATCGTCTTTTCCTCATTGTAAGCACAAATAATTGCGGTGATTTTCGTTTTTTCGTTTGTATTCATAATAATTTAAATTTTCCTCAATAATGCCGTTCCACTTGAATATCCTCCGCCAAAAACCGTGATAACGATATTGTCGTTTTTTGCAAATTTGTCCCAGTTATCAGCCAATAGCAGCGGCGTACTTGCGCAGCCTGTGTTTCCAAGTTGTTCAATATTTAAAAGCACGTTATCAGATTGAATCTTTAATTTGCGGGAAACCACTTCAATAATTCTTTTGTTTGCCTGATGTGGGAGAAAATATTTCATATCATTAGGTGAGAGCTGGTTTCTTGATAACAATTGCTCAGTTTCAGAAATCATAGTTAAGCAGGCATAATGAAATACATCTTTTCCCAACGCCATCCGCAATCCACCCCGAGCTGGCCGTAGCGTAACTGCATCAATACTTTTCCCAATACAGGCTAGGCCTTTTGTGTCAATATCGATCAGGTGTAAATCATTGTTGCCTGTTAATTTACCGGATACCACAACTGCAGCGGCTCCATCTCCCCAGAGAAAGCCGCTTTTGGGATCTTCTAAGTCGTTATATACTGAGTTATTCTCTGATGCTATGATGAGAGCCTTGTTTGCTTTTTTCGAAGTAATAAAGCTTTCGGCAATTTCCAATGCGTTTAGAAATGAAGAACAAGCAGAATTAACATTGAGACATTTTGCATTAGAAATATGAAATTTGCGCTGAATTGTATGAGCAAGTGAGCCAACGGTGTCATATGGGGTATATGTCGCACCAATAATCAAATCAACGTCGAAAATTTCAAAATTGATTTTTCTGACAACATCTTTAACAGCTTCAACAGCCATTGTGTTTGTGTTTTCATGTGGTTGAGTTACCCTTCTTTCAATTACACCACACTTTGCAACAATCTCATCGGGCAACAGCCCTGACTTGATTTTAAAGAATTCGTTTGAGATGATCGTTGCAGGAACATGTTTCCCTACTGCATTTATATATATGTCGGTATTCATATCTTTCCTAGTTTTTACAGCATTTTGATTTTATTGATTTATTTTTCAGGTATACATCTTCCCAGATATCTGCCGTCAGATTTTTCAGTTCACCATCAAAATCTTCAAGTCTTTTGTGATATTCGGAACTTGTCAGGGCTTCTTCAGCTTCTGCATTTTCGCAGCAAATTTTGTCAAGGCTGTCAATTACTGAAATAAACTCTTTGTGGTGATCCCTGTAAATGCATGGCATTAAAAGATTTCCTATTCTGCCGCAATCGTGTTTGATTTTGTATTGTAGTTCGCGCCCGGCTCTGAAGAGTTTTGAATTCATGGCGTCTTCAATGGTTTTACCATTTTTGAACAAATTGTAAATGTTGTCCTGATAATAGGGAACAAATACACAAGGCATAATATTCCCATCCCAGTCTATATGGAAATACCCGCTGGGCGATCCACAGGCTATACAGCCACGTGACATAACTGCGCTGTTCCAAAAATCAGCCACAAAATATTTTTTATCAATCAGGATCTCTCTTTGTTTTTTAAACAAAGCAACTCTTTGTGAAGGCGTGACCATTAACTCTGTGGCTGTTGCTCTTCCAATTGGCATCAGCTGAAATGACCACATATAGGTTGCCCCTATTTCCTTGAAATAGTAATTATAAAACAAATCGCTGGTTAACAGATTAATGTTCTTTTTTGTTGCAGTTACGGAAACACCGAAAGGGACCCCTGCTTCTCTCAGATTTGTGAAGGCCTCAAGAATTTTTGCAAATGCCCCAAAGCCTCTTCTTGCATCTGTTTCATCTCTATAACCTTCTACTGAGATTGCAGGGGTGATATTTCCACATTCGGCGATTTTTTTTGCGACTGATTTAGTAATTAATGTTCCGTTCGTAAAAACCAGAAAAAAGCAATCCTGAAAATTTTTTGCCAGATCAAATATTGTGTACCCTTCGCTGTTGTACAATAAAGGTTCTCCTCCTGAAATGACAAAAAAACGCATTCCCATTCCATTATATAATTGATTGACTACTTTTTCGAGAGTGAAATGATCTATTGAATTGCATTTCTTTGAATCTGAGGATGCATAACAGCCTGTGCAATTAAGATTGCATTTTTGAGTTGGTGAAATCACTGCAAGAGATGGAGGTCGCGATGAGTTTCTGTTAAAATATGCATCTCTTGTTTTTTTTGATCCGTTTCCTTTAAACATTACTGATTCTACAAGCGTTTTAATCAATCGGGCAAGTACAGCTTTTGAGACCAATCCTTTTGAATAATTAACAAATAGATGAGAATACATCGCTCTTACGGCGTAGTATCTGTCTTTAGCCATTTCTTCAGTGAAAGGTTCAACCCTGTCAAACATAATCTTCTTATTAACAAGAGTATCAAGAAGATCCAGTGAAAGTTTTTTGCCCATAGGTATTACTTTCAGGGCATATAAAACAAGTAAAATTTGCTTTTCAATCATGACATATTCATTTTGGTGCAAAAATAACAATACAATTTGACCAATATTGTTTATTGGTCAATAAATAGGAAAAAAATAACAACGTGAAATTACTTAGAATTCTGTAATCCGTTGATTATCACTGTAGATAACTCAATTATTGTATTTTCATATTCATCATATTTTTTTTGCAGAAACAAGGGAACCTCCAACCCTTTCATAACCATAATAAATAAATCAACAGCTGCCGGTACATTATTGATTGAAATATCATTTTCCATAATACCTTGCCTAAGCACGACTGTAATACATTCCCTGTCAAATGATTCAAAATCATCCCTGACGGGCTGTACAAAATGGTATCTTTCAAAAAAATCTGCTCTCAAAGTCTCATGGTAATGAGTCGCTCTGTTTAAAAGTTTGAACCTCACCAGAAAATATGACTCCATTTTTTTTAATGAACATAAATCAGAATCAATAATTTTTGCTAACTCCATTCTTACTTCATTAAGCTCTTTTCGTAGTACTTCGCTATAAAGCTCTTCCTTGCTTTTAAAATAATAGTACAAGACCCCTTTTGCCTTATGAAGGTTTTTGGCGATTTCATCCATAGTGGTTTTTTGAAAACCAAACTTCGAGAAAAAAGTAGTTGCAGACTCAATTATTGAATTCCTTACATCTTTGTTATTCATATTATATTTATCAGACTGCAAAATTAGTGCTTTTATTTTATACAGATTTAAACCCCATAAAACCAGCAGAATCTATTAATACTCAATTGCAAAGACCCGAGCCTGTTTTTCTCAATCCCAAAACAGTCACTGACAAAACTACGAAAAAAGCTACGGCTAAAAGCCAGCTAAAAGAAAGCAACTTGAATTGTCCTTCTATTATGGTTATTGCATCAGGTGTTTTTGAGAAAACCAAAATTAGTATTCCGGGTTTATTTAGTGATAATGCAACCATAACGCGTTCAAAAAAGCTTTCAATCATTTTTTCGTATTTTTGTTGCAACTATAAGGAAAATTCATAGACTTTAGGCTTGATATAGATATGCGTTGATTTCAAAAACTAACAATTTTAACAAATACCCAGCACATGACATCACATGACAAAACGACTCATAAACTAGGATTCTGGTCAGCTGTTTTAACCGTTGTTTCTTTAATATGGTTTTCTATAGCATTTGGACTTTATCAGACAACGTTGCATGCACCATGGCCCGGTATGCAGGCGTATGCAGAAACTTTTAATCCTGCACCTTTTTTAGCATGGGTAGTTCCTTGCTTTTTGCTTACCATTTGTTTTTTAATAACCATTGTTTGTATCTATACCCTTGCTTCACGTGAAAATAAAGCCTGGGAAATGCTTGCTGTAATATTTGCTATTGCGTATACAGTTATTCTTAGCACATGTTATTACATTCAAATGGTTGTGGTCGAATATAACCTTACTCATCAAACAACGGAGGGCCTTTCATTGCTGCTCTTTGCCTCACCGTATCCTCATTCCATTCCCGGTGCAATGGAGGGAGTTGGCTATTTATTTATGAGTTTGTCATTGATTTTTACATCTAAGTTTTTTTCAGGCGACAAACTTTCAAAAAGAATAAGATGGTCATTCCTTTTTGCCGGGCTCACCGGAATTATTGTTTTTACAGATCCGCTTTTCCCGTTACCATTGATTATTACATTGATTGTTGCCATTGCAAATGCATTTCTTCTTATCGGTTCTATGATTCTTGTTTGTATTTGGTTTAAAAAATATGACAAACCTGTAGTGGAAAATGCCATGGAAAAGTAGTGCAACAAATCTGAAAAATGTATACTTTCCCCAAAACACATTTACACTCTTTAGAAAAGACCAGTGCCTTGGAAAGCCGATTCCGGTTATTGCTGCAAAATCCGGAAAAAATATTGAGAAATTATATTTGCCCGGGAATGACGGTCCTTGACTTAGGTTGCGGCACTGGGTACTTTACTTTGGAGATTGCAAAACTGGTTGGAAACAAAGGTATGGTTGTAGCCTGTGATGTGCAAAAGGGAATGCTTGATATTTTAAAACGTAAATTGCATAGCAGCGAATTCAGGGAACGGATTCGAGTTCATCACAATTCGGAAAACACGCTCAATTTGACAGAGAAATTCGATTTTATTTTTGCGTTTTATGCTTTTCACGAAATGAAACACATCGATAGTATTATTGATGATCTTCACAACATAATTAAGCCAGGAACCTTAATCTTTATTTCAGAACAAAAATTCCATGTCTCAAAATCCACTTTCAAAACGATAATTCAAAAGTTGGAAAATATTGGCTTTGAATGCTGCAGGCGGCCGGGAATATTTTTAAGCAGGACTGCAATAATGAAAGTAAAATCGCACCCCCCTGACCAGACCAGTAGCTGTTGAGTTCAACGCCCTTCAAAGCGGATACCCGCGAAAGCCAGTTCTTATTAATACAACTGATTAAACATTTATCCAATCTGTGTCTACAATCTGAACCGATCTTTTCATTTTTTTCCATACCGAATGCTTCTTTGCAACATATGTGGTTTTCTACATTCTTTTCAAGCCTGCACAATAAGCATAAATCAACAATATTCAATTCTGCAGTTCCGATTGAATGAGTGTTGCAAAATGCAAAGCCAGCTAAATCCTTCATTTAATCAACTTTTCATCAAACTCATCTAATAAATTTCAAAATATTTTCGATATAAATTCATCTTTTAACAAAATTCTGTATATTTGGAGTGGAAAGATTTGTAGGAGGGGGGATATGGCTTGGATATCTTTGAGGGAGACAACAGCCCCATCTTTTTTGGGGATAGGAAAGGTTATCCAGCCATTTTTGGGTGAATAACCTTACTTTTTCAGGGATAGAGGTTGGGTTATAAGGGAGTTGCCAGCAAGCGTAGGACCACACGACACAGCAGACAAAGACGAACGTAAACAAAAAAAGTAAACCATTTTGACAGGTGAACGCAGACATAGAAACAATCATAATATCGGACAACGAGTAAACCGACACTCATTGCCAACCCTTCTGTATTTAATTTTTTTCCCCACCGCACAAATAAAATTGAATTTCTATTGCCACTGCACAAATGGCACATTTGCTTTTGTCCCGACCACACAAGCCGATCCTTCGCCAAAAGCAAAAGAGCCATTTTTCCACACTGCTCTATTCCGCAATAAACTTATATTAGTGAACTGAACATGGATAAAGATTTAATCATATCACTTAATAAAAGTTATGCAGACTTGATTCCGCAAAAGGAATCTTTATTGCTTATCGTTTGGCTACACCAAAAAATAGAAAAGGGCTACATTAATGAAGATTTCGAACAAAAAGACCTCGATGATACCATAGACGATGTTGTGGAATTTCTAAACATTACAACAGAAAAGAATAAAGAAAACCTATCCAAAAAACTAAGTAATCATTTTTACATTACCGAAAGAGTTGGAAACAAATATCAAATTCATTTAACGGTTTTTGCAAAGGAGTTTTGTAAACTTCTAATTCAAGAAGTCCAACCTGAAATAAAAAAGTTAGAGTTGTTTCATGTATTCAAACGAACACTACCAATAGTTGATGATGATTTGTCTAGCATTGAAAAATTTAGCTACTGGTTCAGAATTAATTTTCAACCTGCAAGGAAAGAAATATACTCACATACAGAAAAATTAAACAATGAAGTAGCGGATAGAATAAACGAACTAAGCACACTTTTGAAAACCGAAACTGAGAATCCAAAAGAGCAAATTAACTCTTATATGGAAATTTTCACCTTGCTTGAAAAGCAAACAACGGGCATAATAAACACCATTGACTATAAGAATGACACTTTAAGTAAAATAAAGTCAGTAAAAGAACATTTTGCAACAGATGAAGAAACATTTGATGAATTTTCAAGAATGCAAAATGAAGTTGAATATTTTTTTGGCAGTATTGACAGAAGGATTATGGTCATTAACGATAAAATCCAACTTGCTTCAAAACGGCTAAGAAATTTACTTGACACGTTGAAACATAAGCAACTTTTTAAAATCAAAATTGAAAAATTGCTTTTGCTCATGCTTAAATACAGTAGAAACGAAAAAGGAGAAATAGAGCTTCCTGATGTTTTCCAAAGAAAATATTTGCCGTTTATTCCTGTAAAATTTATCGCAATACCTAAAGTTGATTTTCAGTTTTATGCTAAAGCTGAACCACAACAACAAGAATACGACAAACATCACGAACAATCTGAAAGAAGAAAAGGTCTTGCATTGCTTGAAATTCAGGAAGCAACTGCAAAATGGTTAGATAAAATGAATACTGAAATAGAATCGGGATTTAAAATTGAATTTGACGAATGGTTTGACAAAATCGTTGAACAAGAAAATAATCTTGAAGTGCCTATTCAGGTATGCTTCGGTTTAATTGAAGAACATAATCAATCAGACCAAAAAGCAATATCTATCCAAAAAGAAGAAGTAACAAAAAATAAAAACGACATAACATTATGGAGAATGCAAATGCAAACTATCCGTTCTTAAATTCGGAACAAGCAACAAAATACTTTGCAGATGCAGACATTGCATTAAAGCAAGGGAGACATATTCAAGATTTTGGAACGGACATTCGTTTATTTTCTTTCATAGACGAATTTTACGATAAAGGACTTGAAGATTATTACAAACAATTCTTCGGAATGAACTTAGTAAGTGATAAAAGTGATAACGGTAAATTCTATTATTTAGATTTCCCAGATGACGGAAAAGGAAAATTTGGGAAAGAAAACCGAAGCAAAGAATTAGAAGATGATAAAGTGATTTTTGCTATTCTTTTTTTGAACCTTTACAAAGAGAGATTTTTTGAACAGAAAGAATTTACTTGGCAAGAACTTGAACAAATTTTTAAAGAAGGAGAACATAAAGAACTTTGGCAAAATATTCTTTTTAGCAAAGTGAAACAAAATTACACGCCAAGAGAAGAACAAGAGGTAAAAGATAAAGTCAGAAGAATCCTTTCCGACTTTGAAAAATTGGGATGGATTGTTTTCAAAAATCAAGAAGAAATCCAATTTGAAGTTTTGCCAAGTATTGAACGAATAAGCAAATTATATGGAGATGTAATTGACAATTTAGAATCTATTGAAGAGTATTTGAACAATGAGCAGTTATCCTAAGATATATTCCATATCAACCGTAGGCGTTCGTCAGCATGAAAATGCTGACTATTTGTTGCATGATGTCAGAACTGATTTTACGGGCAACAACGGCTTAGGCAAATCGCTTATTGCTGATTTGTTGCAATTAATATTTATTCCCCTTAGGGATGAATGGAAGCCTGGAACAGAGGGCTTAGACAAAGACGATAGAAAAATTGAAACAATTCCGTTGGAAAGAGATTGGATAAGCCACGCATATTGTTTTTTAAATATTGAAAAATCAAAAGGGAAATTTATAACAATAGGTATTTTAATTCCGAGAACATCACGAGTTCCCGTAAGACCTTTCATTGTTCAGAAAGGAGATGATTTTGAGAACAAAAAAGTAGCTCTTAAGCCTTTTGAACAACCTCTAAATTCAGAAGATTTCATTGCGGAAAACTTACACATTTATGATTTAACTGAACTTAAAAGAAACCTTAAAAAGAAGCACGACATTTATTTAAAAGATTTCTTTCAAAGAGAGCAAGTGAATGAATATTTTGAGTTGCTATTCAAAAATCATATTTTACCTTTTGACTTAACGAAAGAAGCAAACTTAAAATCATTTGCAAAGGTATTACAGTCATTTGCAAAAGCGAAGACACTAAAAATTACAGACTCAAGAAGTTTGCAAAATTTCCTATTTGAAGATGATGAAGACATAAAAACAACTTTTGACAATCAGAAGGAAATTTTAAATCAGCATATCCGAAATTTTCATCGTGCCGACCAAGAAATTAAAATTTGGGAAAGGAAACAGGAACTTTTAGAACACCTGAAAGGAAATCACGAAACCTATGTAAAAGCAAAAGAGAGTTATTTTTCAAAAAATGCACATTTGCTATTTAAGAATAAACTAGAAGGAACAAAAGCGTTTGAAGAAAATGAAAAGATAAAAAACAAGGCATTTGACGAATACAACAATGCAAAAGGAACTTATGAAACACAATGCAGAGAATCGTATGCTAAAATGATTGAGCAAAAAGAAATTTGTAATGAAATACGAAGCAAGCTCGAAGATGAACAACCAGAAGCAGGAAAACAAAATATTGAGAAACTTAAATTACAACTTGATAAAAATAAAGAGTTCAACAAACGTTTAGAAAATCTTTCTTCGGTAATAGAACAATTTAAAACACTTGATTTGATTAAGTCAGCTTTTGATAATCAGGAAAAAGTAAAACAACAAAAATCTAAATTAAACCAATTAAGAACGTGCAGTCATTACAAGAAATTTGAAACTTCAAAGTGGATTGATGGTTGCGAATCTGCATATGAATACTACAATCAGCGTAACTTATTCTTACAGGAAAAAATTGAAACCTTGAAGGAGATATTAACCTTGTATGAAGGAAAAAATCCCGATTCAATTTTTCATTGGGCTGTTAAGCAGAAATCAGCATTGACAATTGAACAGGAAACCGTTTTAATGGCGTTCAAAGAAATTTACATAAAGAAGATTGAAGCAAAAAACGGCAACAAATTTTCTTTGAATCCCAAAGCATTGCTAAATTCATACGAAAGGGACGGAAACGGAATTTGGATTGTTCTTGGCGAAGTTTCAGAGTATTTTGAGTTAGTCCCTAAACAACTATTCAACGATAAAGACAAATTAGAAAAGGCTATTGAAAGTGATAGAGAAGTTATCAGAAATGAAATTATAGTATATGAAAGGGAACTTCGTGAAAACAGGGAATTAAATGCAGGTCTTATACAAATCGGATTAAATCAAGAACTTATTGACATTTACATTAACCGTTCACAAATTGAAGAATTTGAAATAGTTAAATTTTTAACGGAAGAAAATATTCAATTCATTGAAGATAATTTTGATTCTTTTTCAAAATTGAAAACACTTATTGAAGAATCTAAAGAGTTAGACGATAAAATTACCGACATCATTAAGAAAACAGATAGAATTGAATCTTCATTAAAAGAAAACACTAAAGTTCTAACACCTTTACTTACCGACATCAATGAGTTAAAATCTGAACTACAACAGCCAATTGATAAAACAGGTTTGAATATTAAGGAAATCAGCAAAGAGCAACTTGTTGAAATGAGGGATGAAAGAGAAAAAGAAATCAGACAAGCAGAAAAAATTAGACAATCAACAAAGAAAAAACGAGATGATTCACTTTCTGCATTCAATAATGCAAAAAGTCAAACTTATTCCTTGAAATTGGCTAAAGAATCTTCGGAATCTAATTTCAATATTGCAAAACGAAATCTTGAAGAACAAACCGATTTGCAATTTGATGAACTTCTAACATTAGGTGATATAACAGAAGAAACCGTTTACATATTCAAAGAAGAATTTGACAGCTCAGAAAAAATGTATCAGCAGGAATACATGACCGTAGCTGCAACATTTGATGAATCAAAACCAGAAAAGAAAAATCCTGAACTGTATGATGGGAATGGCATTTCTTATTATAGCTATCAAACATTAGAAAATGTATTGTGTGGGAAAATAGGTTTAAGCGGCTTGACTAAAGAACTTAATCAACTTAACACACAACTCCTTACTTTAGGAGAATTACAATTAAAGATTCTTACAAATGTTTTTGGACTAGTCGAAAAACAATATAAAACATATGAGGATACTGTCCGAAGGTTGAATTTCTTCTTTGAGAAAAATAAAGTTAGTGATGCGTTCCAATTTAAAGTTGGATTTGAATCACGTAAAGACATAAATATTGACTGGATTGAAAAGATGAAAGCAAGAGGCAGAGTTCATAAAGAAGGTGCTGACTTGTTTACCCTTCCAGAAGATTTTCCTTCTAATGAAAATACTCCTGAAAATCTGATACGAAATATTGCGAAGAAGTTTTATGGTTCGGTGAATGCTGACACATCTCAACTTCTTAATCCAAAATTTTATTTTTCATTAAAGGTTAGAATGGAAGATGAAAAAGGGAAAAAGAATACTGGAAGTGGCGGACAAGCATACACAGCTTTAGCACTTCTTTGCATTGGAAGGTTGTCAATAGTTCAAAAGTATCAAGAAATAAATCAAGGAGTAAAATTCATCATCATTGAAGAACTTTCAAATATTGACGACACTAATTTTAATATTTTCCCTGACATAGCTAAACAATTTGGATATCAGTTATTGACAATGACTCCAAAACCGTTTGGCTCATACACCAATGATGAATGGTATTTGCATATGCTTGTTAAAGGTAAGCAAGACAAAGACCGAAACTATACACCAATGAGTTTCTTTAAAACGAAATTCAGAAAGGTTGAACTTGATAAACATATACAAGAACAAAATGAAGTGGAAAGCATTAAAACAACTTAATCAACTTTATAAAGAGGGGGAAACCTCAAATGAGTTACTTGGTGTTCCTTTGGGTAAAAGGATTTTGGAGATGGAATATGTAATTATTGAAAATAAAAAAACAATTTCCAAAACAAATTATTATGACAGTTTCTATTCTGAAAATTTGCAAGAAAAGTTTAGAAATTATTCAGAACTCATTGAAAGATATAATCTCAATGATACAAATTTTGAAGAATCAGAACTAAACGCACTTTTAAAAATTGAGCAAACCAGAGAACAAATTTTAGATTCAAGCAAAAGTCAAAAAGAGATTTCAACGCTTTACTTTGACAGTGCAAAATACTTAACCAAATCAAGCAAGTTATACAATGCTGTTTTAAGTGTTTTAGAAATAAATGAATTACCGATTGACGAACACGACCAACAGTATTTAAAAATACTGCATTGCAAGAGCAGAATTCCCAAGACAATAATTCTATGTGAAAATGACAATCAAATCAAAAAAGAAAGATTGTATGATGTAGAACTTTGGTATGTAGGAGGAAGAAATACCGCTAAATTACACTACGTTATTGAACCTGAAATCCCATTTTATTATTTGTGCGATTGGGACAACAGAGGAATTGAAATTTACCAAAGTATTAAAAGAATCTATTTTCCCAAAATTGAAATACTCGTTCCTCAACAGCCAATTAAAACATTAGACAAGATTAGAGAATGGAAAACCGAAATTGACTATTCGCTTTTCCCCAAATATGCAAAGGAACTTTTGGCAAAACTCATTCCTGAGAAATGGATTGAAGAAGAAAGTATAAATCACGAATTATTGAGAAGATGATGCAGCTTCAAATTTCATACTCGACAGAAGGAAAATTAAAGTCATTAAGCGAACGACTGAAGTATTTAGCTCTGAATAATAATTCCTATAAGGATTACATTGACCAAAATGTGAAATCTGCAAATCTGCAATTCAATCTTTCGTTAGTTCTCACTCACATTATTCTCAATTTGAATTTTTTTGAAAGAAGTAAGAATGTCTTTGTTGAAATAATTAAAGAATACAACAATGCAAACAATACCTCATTAACATTTGAGGAATTTGAAAAAGCAAATTGGATAAGAACAGTTGCGGAAGAAGTTGTAATGCCTGAATTAGTTCGACATTTTGTGTGGCAAGTTGGTTATTATGAAAAAGAAAGTAAGCCAATAGAAATTCCTGCTGATAAAACTGATTTAATCCGCTGTTTGCAAATTTATTATCAAAGGTGTTTCGTAGAGTCCAAACTCACAATTTCGAAATCGAAATTGGAAAATGTTTTAAATAAACAATTTTCACATGGAGTAACAAAAGAAGGCCTTGTTGAAAGAGATATTCTAGGACTTGATTCTAAAAGTGGATTGTATTATTGGAAAGGCAATGAGTATTCAAGGCATTTAAGAAATGAAATAGCTTCTACCCTTTGGTTAATTCTTGGCGGTGAAGAAGCAACACTTAAAGAATTTAGGATTTATTTCAAATACATTCATGGGGCAGAAATTTGGGTTGATGATGTAGATAGCTTTCTAAGTCATAAAAACACATCAAAGATTTGTGAACTTGCTGCATCGTTATTAAATTCAGAGGGAGATTTACTAAAGTCCCCTGATGAGTTTAATAAAATTTGGCTTGATGCCAATAGCTATCAGCACATTGATATTAAAACAGAAATTCCAGTTGTTGAATTCAATTATGAAAGTGCTTTAGATTTTATTGAGAGTGTAAATTATCACAAATGGCAGTTTCATAATGCATTTGACTATCAAAGAACAAGAAGTTACTGCCATTCGCTACTTCGGATAATTGTTGCAAATGACACTAAGCACCCAACAAAGTATGAAAATGTTTTAAGGATCCTAAATGATACTTCAAGACCATTTTTGCTTTGGACATTATACTGTGACATTCAAAGAGAATTTTCTTTTGTAATCCCCTACCTACTAACTGATACGGAATTAATTCCTATTGCTTTCAGGTTGATTGACAAAATTGAAATTGACAACGTTGTTTTATCAGAGCAATCAAACAACGACCGAAAATTTGAAGAAAGTTGTGAAATGAAAAATCAGTTGTGGAATGAGATGTTTGATTTCACATTTGAACAACTTGCTTCAACTGCATCTGACGATATTGAAAGGGGAGAACTCATTGCAAAAATTCTAATTGACTTAGCTGAAAAAGTGTTCAGCATAAATACCAATAATAGTAACAGTATCATCAATCATAATTCATTAAGGAAACGCTATGATGGAGTTTTAAAGAAGTTAAGCAACAAGAGAATTGTAAATGCTAATATCTATCCAAGTCCACCAATCAAACCAAGAGTAGTTAGTTCTCTGTTACCTCATATTATCAATTACTTAAAAAGAAAATTTGAGGCGATAAAACCAAATCACACAGAGTTCTTGCATCTGAAATCGGGACTTACTGATTTATCAATTGAAGTTTTGAGACTTAGTAATCTTCGCATTTCTGAAAGTGAATTATTAAAAAAACAAAAGGAAAATAATGAAAGTGCCACAAGGGATTTAGTTTCTTTATTGGGAATCTATCTATCCGAATTTTACTCACAAATAGAAATTGATGTTCAGGGTTACATTAAATCAGGGATAGAAAAAAGAAAAGTAAAAAGAGGAATGAATGATTTTGGTTTTGAGATTATTGATTGGGGCTACTTGTATTTGCATTTTGAAAAAAATGATGTCCTTCAAAATCTCACTGATAATTTTACTACTGCATTAAACTTTAATACTACTGGAAACAAATATGATGAGCAAAACAAAGAACAATTTGAAAAGATAAAACTATACTTGAAATCATTGATGCTTGGTTTCATCTCTATCAACCAAAAAGGAGATTTACTTGAAATTGATGGATTACCTGTAAAAACCACATTAGATAAACTTGAAAAATGGATAAAAGAATTTTCATTAAAGTTTTCTATTGAGGACATACCCCAAGGTAGGATAGATGTGTTTAATGAAATGTTCAGCGTATTTGGATATGACATGTATTACCAGCATCTGACATCATTACTTTATAGAAGTATCAATTACTTCAATGGAAAGGAGCAAAATCAATTTGTTCAAGATTTTTTCTTTCATAGCTCGGATACAGGAAGAATGTTGACGGCCTTAAATATTTTGGATTCAAAAGAACTCCGTGACATTATTTCGAAACGAATAAGCGAAGTGAAAATTGAAGATTTTATTGAAAATAGTTTTACAACTACAGAATTACAATACGCTTTAGTGGAAGCAGTTAATTCTGCCAATCATTGGGAGTTAGCAAAACCATTGATAGAAAGAATTCAAAATCACTTTAAACATGTCAAGCACAATGACGAGCAGACAAATTATTTTTTGTTTGAAGTAAATCTACTTTTAGCATTCAAGGAAAAGGATTTTAAAAAGCTTTCTGAGCTGCCGATTCCCAAAGGTGAATTCCAACATCAAAGAGGAAACAAGAAAGCGGAGAACATTAAAAAATTCTTTATTGCTCTTTACAAAATTTACAACGATAAAAAATATGATGAAGCCATTTTGATTTTGAAATCATTATTAACAGATGAAACAAAAAACATTCGTTATGCTTTTCATCTCTATCATGCAGAAACCCTTAAAGCGATTGAAGTATCATGAATCTAGTTTTATTAAACCAAGCAAATCAAGAGTGGGAGAACTTCGTCAGTAACTTAACTAACGAGGAAAGAAAAGGGCTTTCTGAATTGGGAGAACCAATTGCCAGTAACAATCTTTATTTTTTCGCTGCTTCAAAAGACACAGTTAGGTTTGACCAAACCGTAAACAAACTTTCAAAAAGATATTTGTTTGATGAAGAAATAATTCCAACCGTTTACAAATTTTATGTTGAGAGAGATTTACATGAGCTGGCTTTTGATTATATCAAAAAAGCCAAGGAATACTTAATCGAATCTGGAACGCCAATTTCAAGTATTGTTCAAACAATCATTGACACTTCAATAACATCCGAAGTATTAGAGAGCATAAAGAAAAGTTTAGTGAATATTAGAAGTATAAAAGCTAAAGACCTTCCATTAACTACACCAGACATTGTAAATGACAAAGTAATTTTAAGCGAATTTATTTTGCATGAAATCGTCCAGGCATCGAAAGTGCTGCTTGACAAAATTCAAGGCATAAAGACAATTCCTCATGAAGATAGATACAATGACTTGCTTTTGGCTACACTTAAATTAAGATTTCAAATTTGGGCTTGGAGTATTCATGACCAAGCGAGAAAGGGAAGTTCACCAACAGGCAAAAGTGCAGGAGAAACAGACATTACCATAGAAGCAGGTAACATCACAATTGCCTTATTTGAAGCTTTAATTCTGACAGGAAAGGATAAAACCGCAACGCAAAAGCATGTGCTTAAATCATTTTCATACGCCAAAAATCTTGACAGATACTACATGATAATTTATTTCAAAGGAGCAATAACAGCATTTGATACAACTTGGATTTCTTATAAACAAGATGTTTCAACAAGTGCTTTTACTACAACCTTTGTTTTTGACACTGCAAAGGACTTTGAAGATTTATCTTCTAAATTTGATGAGGTCAACCACTTAAAAGTCGCCAAGTCAGTTCATGGAAATAATATTGAAATGTATCACATTATGATTAACCTTTCTGAATAACAATGAAAAGTTATCGCACAAAAGCACACACATTATCAAGCCGCACAAGCCAACACACAAGCCAAAATTTGGCAAAGAGTGTTCTTTTCCCCACCAAAGAAGAAATTCAATTATTTTCTCCTTCCCTTCTGAAATAATTAAAACACCGACATACAAACTAAAACAACAATGACAATAAAAAGAAACAATGACAATGGTTTACAGACACGGTGGACAAGAATGCCAGCTGGTAACAGCGGTTTTGCGTCATGCGGGGTGACGGTGGAAAATTCTAGGCGGGTTTTCCCATTTTACATTAGTGCTGTGTTGGCAGTATTATGTCATGAAATCCTTCACGAATGCGTATCCATTAACGGTTACTAATAATAATGTAAATGAGCCTACCAATAATTATAGACAAATCAACTTTCCAGTCTCTAAGCTTTGAGGAGATAATTTTATTACATAATTATTATAGACCAACAATTACTCCTATTTTAACAATGGAGATTTTGGGGGATTTAAAAAAAGATTTTGATGGTTCAAAAACGGCAAGTGAAAGAGTTAAAGATTTTGCAAACAAGTTATTGCCTTATAATTCTGCAGTTAGCATTTTTTATAGAGAAATTTTGGTAAATGACTTAATATCTGGAGACACACCATTAACCTATTTTCCAATACTTGGTTCCTCCCAATTAGTAAAATCAGAATCAGGTAAAATAGGGTTTCATTTTAAAGAGTCCCCACAAGAAAGGGCTTTATGCCGTTGGAGAGATGGAAATTTTATCGAGGCAGAAGCAGAACTAGCTAAGATTTGGAGAGACACGACAACAGAAAAGGATCTTTTAGTTAACCTTAAGGAGTCATTAAAAATTGAAATAGAAATTGAGGAAAAGTTTAAGAATATAGATGAATTAAATGAATTCGTAAATCAAATTTTAATTGACGATAAGCAACAAATCAACATCTTAATATTTATCATTTCCGAGTTTGGGATAACTAATGAAGATGCATCAAAAATATTATATCGTTGGAGTCAATCAGAATGTAAAAATCTAAAAGTATTTTCGCCGTATGCTCTCCATTGTGGAAAAGTAAAGATACTGTTTGATTTAGCATTAAGGTTTGATTTAGTCGGAACCCGTCCTACCAATATGCTTGATTTACAATACTTCTATTATTTGCCGTTTGCAAAGATATTTACGAGTAATGATAAATTTCAAAAAATCCTAGCTCCATATATTATTGATTCTAATCAAGACTTTATTGATGGCCAGGAATTAAAAAAGGATTTAAAAAATCTTATCGAATACCGTAAAACACTTTATGACAAAAAAGATATTGAAAGAACTCAAAACGAACCACCTCTATTACCGGATTCAATAACGTATAAATTATGGAAAAAACATTTTGACTGGCCTCCAAAATTCAAACGGATAAATTCTTCTATTCCGAAAGATTATAAGGAAAAAATGGACGAATTTATCGATGCAAAAGAAACGACAGCGAATTCAAGTAAAGAGGCAAACGAAAATGTATCGTTTATAGTGAGAGAACGTAATGTGAAACTAACCGATTTGTGTTTTTGTGGAAGTGGCAAGATGTTTAAGGATTGTCATCTACCAAAAGATTATAATGAAAATCCCACCAAATACGGATGGTCACATTTTTTCACATAGCATTGCGATTGCAGTGACTTGTATAGAGTGGTTTCTCTCCGTAAATGTATTCGTACTGACAATCTCAGAATAATCCACTTTTAAAACTTACAACATGCAGTTATCATTAATTTTTGACGTATAAGCTTCAATCGATGGTAAAAAATGGGATTGTCCCCAAAAGTGAGTAAAGCCAGGCTTCCTTAATTGCGAAGTACAAATTGTTTATTTAGGACAATAGTTTCACTTATTCCCTCATAATTCATAACGATTCTCCCAAAACCTCCGGATCTGGCTTATCCAAAAACTCATAAATCATCGCCACCTGCCATGCAAGCAGTGGCCGGCGGGAGAGTTTGAGTTTATTTTCGATGGGTTTGAGCCATTTGCGAAACGTGCTTCGGCATACGCCGTATTCGGTGGCTATTTCTTTTTGTGTTTTGACAAGCTTTTTCATGATTTCTATTTTCTCAGTATAACGCACCGTTTCGGCGCGTGTTTCACTATAGATTTTTATTCCACTTGTTGCTTTACTTTTCGTTTGTTTGCGCTTTATAGGGGAGGGTTTTTTGTGGAAATATATAGTGCTGAAGAATGTTAAACGAAATGAATTCTTGTAAAAGTTCGTCAAAGAATGTAGAACTTTGTATTACACTAATGTAAAAAGGCGTATCTTTGAAGATATATTATGTAAAGTCACAATTTTAATGAAAAAAAGCAGCAAATTTTATCTTGACCCGATCATGGAACCGGAAGATGCCTTTTCGCTCATGGAGGGACTTGCCAGAACCATCGACCTGAATTTCTCGCAGGATTTTGTGGTAAGTGATGTGGGCGTAAGTTCACGCATTTTGAACAACTGGAAAAATCTTGGACTGATGTCGAACAGACTCAGAATTGAGAACAGCATTTACCGGTTCAGTTTTGTTGAGCTGATATGGATTAATATAATAAAGGAACTTCGTGAATTCGGGTTTTCATTACCTAAAATAAGTCTGGTCCGGCAAACGCTGTTGATCTCGACTGATTTTTCAGAATATTTCCGAAGCATCACGGTTAAAGAAAAAAATAGTTTGCTGAAAAGGCTGAACACTTTGCGTATCCGGGATGAACAATCCAAAAAACAATTCATCGAAACAATGCGGCAGTATCTGGATGACAAGGAAAAGCAGAAGGAGCCCGTTTATACCAATATCCTGAACATCATTATCAATGAGTTTATTCTTTACCGTGAAGAAGTGAAATTGCTGATCGACGTGAACGGAACAGTGATTCCAGTGATTGAAAGCGAAAAAGACAGCCCCGTGTATGAAAAACTGATGGATGATACCGGCTTTGACCGTGAGTCGTATATTACAATTTCGCTGCTTAAATTTTTCAGAAAGTTCATTCTGAACAAAAACTATTTTGAATTTGTTCGTGACAACAGAATCCTGAATGAGCATGAAACCCACATTCTGGCACTACTGCGCGAAGGCATGGCCAAAACAATCACCATACGGTTCAAAGACCAGAAGCCCTATCTGATTGAAGTGACCAGGGAGAAAAAGATACATGCCGAGGCAAGATTGTCTGAAATTCTGATCAGGGGCGGATATCAGGACATAAGTATGAAGACGGAGAATGGCAACATTGTGATTACAAACATTACCTCAAAAATCAAACTGGACCAATGAAACAATACCGGAAAAACCGGACAATAAGCGAAACGGAGCATTTACCGGATACACCGGAATTGTTCTGCATCAGCCGGAACCATGTTAAACATAAAAGAATGCAGAGAACTTCTGAAAGAAAAAGGCAAAACATATAATGACGATCAGGTGCAGGCCATAAGAGATTTTCTCTATAACCTGGCCCGGATAAATGTTCAATACATCAAAGAAAAACTCAGGCAAAATGAACAAAAAGGCAATATTGTACACAAGAGTATCAACGGATGAGCAAGCCATCAAAGGATACAGTCTGAATGACCAGCACGAAAAGCTTAAAGCATATTGTGCCATCAACAACATTGACGTAGCAGGTCATTTTCAGGACAATTATTCTGCAAAAAGCTTCGAAAGGCCAGCCTTCAAAAAGCTGATAGAATTTATGAAGCAGAATAAGCGTACCGTTGATCTTCTTTTGTTTATAAAATGGGACCGTTTCTCGCGAAATGCAGGCGAATCCTATGAAATGCTGAAGGCGCTGAAAGCGTTTGATGTTGAAGCTCAGGCAACAGAGCAGCCGCTCGATCTGAGTATCCCGGAAAGTAAGCTGATGCTGGCTTTATACCTGGCCTCGCCCGAAGTGGAGAACGACCGACGCTCGCTTAATGTGAGCGCCGGAATGCGGAGAGCAATCAAAGATGGTCGTTGGGTGGTGAAAGCGCCCAAAGGATATGAGAACCGGCGCGACGAAAACAACAAGCCCATTATTGTCCCGGGCAAAGATGCAAAATATATAAAGGAAGCTTTTGAAATGATTGCAACGGGGGAGTACTCGCAAAGTATTGCCCGAGTCAAGCTCAATAAGGAAGGTCTTAATTGCAGCATCAGCAATTTCTCATGCCTTCTGAGAAACCCCGTATATATTGGAAAAATCAAACTAAAAGCGACAAAGGATGAAGAAGAGAAGGTTGTTAAAGGAATACATGAGCCTCTCATAGATGAATACACTTTCAACGTTGTGCAGGAGATCCTTTCAGGTAAAAAAGAGAGACAAAATATTGGCAAATTACAACGGTCAAAACCCGAACTGCCGTTACGTGGTTTTTTAGAGTGTCCAAGATGTGGAAAAAAACTAACTGGAAGTGCCTCAAAAGGACAAGGTGGGCGATATTTCTATTACCATTGTTCAAAAGGGTGTGGAGAACGACACAGAGCGACTGAGGTGAACAGAATGTTTTTAAAATTGCTTGAAGAAATACAGCCAAACGAAAATGAGATCAATTTATACAATGCTGTATTAAAAGATCTCCTCTCTGAGAATGAAGCGAGCCGAAAGGAGAATTCTAATGCCGTAAGGAGTGAAATCGTAAAAATTCAGGAACGACTGGTTAATCTCCAAGACAAGTTAATCGATAATCAAATTGGAGCAATTGATTATAACGCTATTAAACTTAGATATAATTCTGAACTGAATGGCCTGCAGCAAAAGCTTGTATCCATGAGTCAATTATCCAGGGATATTTATGATCAATTGGTTTTAAGCCATTCGTTCCTGCAAAACTTACCGTTGAAATTCCAGAATTCGAGTCTGGAAGTACAACAGCGCATTTTAAGTTCGATATTTCCCGGAAAGTTGGTTTATTCTGAAAATAAAGTTCGAACTACAAAAATTAATGAAGTTGTACAGCTTTTTACTAATACTAGTGCGGGTTTTAGCAGAAATAAAAAAGGACAATTCCGGCCTGTTTCAGAATTGTCCTTTAGGGTAGCCCCGACAGGAATCGAACCTGTATCTAAAGTTTAGGAAACTTCCGTTCTATCCATTGAACTACGGGGCCAGGCTACAAAGATACGCAAAAAGTGAAATATGGAATTTAGTAGCAGTAATAACAGATGAATATAAACTACAAAGAAAATATATTGTACTTTCTGAAATACAAAACAAATAGTGGATTAGGTTGTGTGAGAGCGTGATGAAGCTTAAAGCTTAAGCGATCAACGCCATGCACCAACTCTTGCAAGTTGTACTTTGTTTTCTTCAACGCTCACGATAGCAATCGTGACAGGTCGCTTCACGACGCAGAGAGGTTGAAGAAGGCGACAAGCCAAGCCCCATGCTCCATGCTCTGTGCCTCATGCCGCCTGCCTCATGCGCTACGCGCTGATATTATTCAGAATCCCCAGATAATTGGAGTAGCGTTCCTCATGAATTTTTCCGGCTTCGGCAGCATCACGCACGGCACATCCGGGCTCATGCTGATGGGTGCAGTTTGCGTAGTGACATTGTGGAATATATTCTTTGAATTCGCGAAACCAGTGACCCAGCTCCCAGGGCGCGAAATCGACTACGCCAAATTCCTTGATGCCCGGAGTATCGATAATGAGTGTTTCGTCGGGCAGCATATACATGCGTGCAAAAGTTGTTGTATGCTTGCCTTTGTGATGGGCAGCGGAAATATTTCCTATTTTTATTTTCTGGTCGGGCGCCAGTGCTTTGATGAGCGTCGATTTGCCAACACCGCTGTGACCAGCCATCAGTATGGTTTTGCTTTTAATAATATTTCTGAATTCCTCTGTATTTGTTCCTTCAGTAGATGAAACCATTAGAGTTGGATATCCTGCCACTTGATAAATCTCGTTGTAATATTCCACAACGCTCATTTCATCTTTAAACAAATCAAGTTTATTAAATACAATCAGCGCCGGAATGTTGTAAGCTTCGGCTGTTATCAGAAAACGATCAATAAAACCGGTGGATGTACGCGGAAGTATCGGTGTTGCAACAATTACGGCCAGATCAAGGTTTGCTGCCAGAATATGTGTTTGACGCGACAAGTTTGTTGCTCTTCGGATAAGAACATTTTTTCTTTCTAAAACATCATTCACTCTGCCTGTAGCGTTTATTTCATCTACCTCGAAAAGCACCCTGTCTCCTACAGCAACTGGATTGGTTGTCTTCAGCCCCTTCAATCGCAGGTTGCCTTTGAGCGAACATTTATACATTTTACCATTTGTATAAACATCGCACCAGCGGCCGGTTGAGCAGATTACAAGTCCTTCCATGTTATGCGTTTTTTTGTTTTGAATTCTTCGTTTGTTTGTTAGCCTGACTGGATTTTTTGTCACAGATTATTCTCCAATCAGAAATATTCTGTATGATGCTGCAGTCGGCCTTGATTTTATAGGTTGACGCAGGATGAAGGCTGGAAGCCAGTCTCCGGGCATCGGCGGCGTACCCTTCTTTCTCAAGTAATGCTCCGGCCAGGGCGCGTGTAACCGGTTTGTAGGCGAGTGCATAATTGGCCAGCTGATTTCGGTAGCCTTCGTTCCACGATCTGAAAAGCTGTTCCATTATTCCAAAAATATCGGCTTTTGATTTTTGTGCAATACTATTTACCGATTCCAATGTATCGAGAAACTGCATGATTTCATGGTTGTAGCGCGACGGATCCAATTTCGATCGTTTGAATCGCACTATAATTCTCCCATGCTTTTGTGCTGGCCGCATCTGTGTGATGGAAATGTAATATTCTTTGCGACTCTTTGCAGTGGGCACTAACCCCCATTTTTCCCAGACTGATGGCCCTGTTTCGTAACCACATACTTTGTTGCGGTAATTACAAATGGCACTGATGATTTCCTGCGGAGAAACGGCTTTTTTAGAATTTTCAGCAGTAGTAAAACGTCCGCGCATTACGCGGGAAACTTCGCCTTTTTGCACCAGTCGGTTCATCTCGATAACCATGGCGCTGTGCCTCAGCTGCGTATTGGCCAGTTCGCTGTAGCCAAAGACCTTTCCTGCCGGAAAACGACTTATGGCTTCACGAAGAATATCGGCTCTGGTCATGTAAACTTATTTTCGCAAATATACAGAATATATTAACTATGAAGAAAATAAATAGTGATACTATCTATAATTGCTTTTTCAGCGAAAACAACATTCCATTCCATCTGTTCGGCCGAAACGTAGAGTCTGTCTTAAAATACCGTATTGTTACGACATTCCACCGTTCCGGCCACAATTAACCGGTTCCATGTTCCGAACTCTTCGAGGGTTTTCTAAACAAGCCGGAACATGGAACCGTCGTAACAACGGCAAAAACAACGGTTCCATGTCCTTCAGCGTCTTCGTCGCTTGAGAACGGTGGAATGTTGTTTTTGTAGATGGATTCTTTTTGTGACATTCTTTTAAACCGGCCGAATCTTTTGAATGTTGCAACATCGCTATGTTTATTTTAAACCGCAGCGGTAATTATTTAATAGCTATACTAAACGCTTTGTTTCAACTTTTCAGCTTCGGATTGTTCCGGTGCCTTTCGGAATCTCTTTTGGCCTTGCGTTCGAGATTATCGACAAGCGCTTCTTCGAGATTCACGCCGCACTGATTGGCCAGGCAAACCAGCACAAACAACACGTCGGCCATTTCTTTTTTGAGTCCATCCGGATCTTCGCCTTCTTTATAGGATTGTTCGCCAAACTGGCGCGACATGTGCCGGGCCAGCTCTCCGACTTCTTCCATCAATATAGCCGTATTTGTAAGTTCGCTGAAATACCGCACCCCATGCCGCTTTATCCAGGCATCCACTTTTTCCTGAAGCTCTTCGATGGTCATACTTCTTTGTTTTTTGAATCCATTATGATGGTCACCGGTCCGTCGTTAACCAGACTTATTTTCATGTGGGTTCCGAATGAGCCGGTGGAAACTGGTTTTTGAATAGTCTTTTCCAGTTTCTGAATAAATTTTTCAATCGTAATTTCAGCTCTCAGAGGCTCCATAGCTGCTATATAGGATGGGCGATTGCCTTTGCTGGTAGAAGCCAGCAGCGTGAATTGACTGACAACCATAACATCACCTCCAGCCTGAGTTACATCTATATTCATCACGCCGTTTTCATCATCGAAAATGCGAAGTCCCGCGATTTTTTTCACCATCCATTCCATATCATCTTCGTTGTCTTCCTGATGAATGCCGAGCAACACAAGAAGGCCCTGTCCGATGGCAGAAACAATCTCTCCTTCAACAGTAACGCAGGCACCTGTGACACGCTGAATAACAGATTTCATGTCTTTTAGATTATTGTTTTTTTCTCTTCTTATTCTTTTTCTCCAGAGCAATTCTTTCTTTCATTGTTTCATACACCATCATGGAATCGCAACAGGCACTGTCGGGAATGAGCGCAAAATTGAGATAAACCGGATTGTGGTCGGAATGCGTAAATCCCATATCGATGGTTTTAACTTCGTTTACGTCAATATTGGGAGAGCACAGAAAATAATCGATGATGGTGGTGGTCGTAGTGCTTTTCTGATACGAAATATTCACATCGCGGTTGGTTGGAGTGCTGTGATCGTAAACCCATTTCCATTCTTCAGGCAAAAAATCATTGTTTACAGAAGTCCCCACCAGCCGGACTTTATCGCCTGTTTTGATTTCAGCCGGATTGAATCCCGGCGGATTCTGATTCCAGTCGCCGCCTGCAATCACATAGTGTCCGCGGCTGTAAAGATCGAGCACAAAGCTTCGAAGAAAGAGGAGTTCCGCAATACGGATGTCGCCCGCATCGCTGAAGGCGGAATTGTGCGTGTTTATCACATACAGATCTTTTTTGCTGTCAAGCTCGTAACGCATGATAGTGAAGCAGCGATCCAGAAAAAACACACTCATTGGCCACGAGTAACTTCCGGGATATGAGATTCGTTGCGCCCATTCAGGGATATAGCGCGAAAAGGTCATCATGCCGGAATATACTTTTGCCATAGGGTTGAAAAGCGGAAATGGCACATACGGCACATCGTAATTTACGGCACTCGACGAGCTGAAGTCAGGAAGGGCCTGCATCAGCGAACTATCCTGATGTGAATAAAAAGACCTTCGCGCATCGAAATCGACTTCCTGAAGCAATAAAAAATCAACACTGTCCATGGCCGATACAATGTTGAAAACCGCATTCAGATACGACTTATACAACTCTTTGTCAGGGCGCATATTTTTACCGCCTTCGTAAAAAAAGTCCATTTCCTTGCCCAGTCCGCAATAGCCGATGTTCCAGGAGATCATCGAAATGTTCTCGTCGGGAAACAGCCACGCATTGCGGCCTTCAGTGATTTTAAGGGTGTCGGTAACCGGAGGCGTAAAATTGCGGTTGGAGTTAATGGCAATCACCGTTGCAAAATAGCCAATGATCAGCCCTGCAACAACCAGGACAACAATCAGGATAATTTTCAGAACACGACGGATTTTTTTCCACATAATTCAGGAATAATTTTTGTAAAAATACATTTTTTAAATTTTCCCGATATTTGTAAAAATTTCCAATGAAACCAGCTTTGATTTTATTGTTTTCGCTCATACTGTTTTCGTCTGCTAATAAAGTGGATGCCCAGGATCATTGGAAAAGCTTAATGCTGTCTGCAAAATTTACCACCAATCAAGGCGTGTTGCCTTACCGGATGTATGTGCCGGACTCAATTGGCCCGGACGAGAAACTACCTTTTGTGCTTTTTCTGCATGGAGCGGGGGAGCGCGGTGATGATAATGAAAGTCAATTATTCAATGGCGTCCGTCATTTTATGAATGACAGCATCCGGCAGCAGTTCCGTTGCATCATTCTTGCGCCGCAATGTCCGCTGAGTGCCCGTTGGGTCGAAGTTGACTGGTCAAAGCCATCGCACCGGATGCCGCCACGTATTTCTGTTCCGCTAGGGCAGACATTTTCGCTGATAGACTCATTAATTGAAATTTTGCCGGTTGACACCAGTCGAATTTACGTAACAGGCCTTTCTATGGGCGGTTTCGGCACCTGGGATGCACTTGCCCGCAGGCCTGATTTTTTTGCGGCAGGTATGCCTGTTTGCGGCGGCGGTGATGAAACTTCTGCCTGTCTGATGGAAAATATTCCTGTAAAAGCATTTCATGGAAAGCTCGATCATCTGGTGATTCCATCGCGCACAGCAAACATGGTGAATGCTGTGAATCAGTGTGGTGGCTTGGCAGAGTTTGTTTTATTTCCCAATCTGGGACATCTTTGCTGGGAACAGGTTTACTCCAATGTTGAAAACATCCGCTGGTTGTTTCTTCAGAAACGGGATAAATAATTATTTTTGCCGCAAAAAGTTTTGAGACTTTTCAAATCAGAAAAACCGCCGCGCGATTATTTTCAGTATGTCTGGTTATTACTGGGCACACTTGTGTTATTCACCGTTTTATCGTTTTCAAATGCGAAAATCAGCATCGGGTCTTATGAATTAAAAGATTCGGGCATCCGGAAATTCTTTTACCCCGAAGTGCTGCCGCTGGCTCAGGCCGCCGATTCCATTGTACAGGATGGTTCAGGAGAAAAAGTAGATTCTTCGGCGCAGAAATTTCTGCTGATAGGTGACTCCATGCTTGAGTTCCTACGAATCCGGCTTGGCGATTACGCCCGCAAAAACGGACATTCAGTCAATACTGTAATTTGGTATAGCTCTTCATCGCTTTGGTACGGCCAATGCGATACATTGAAGCATTTCATCAACAAGCATAAACCGACCTATGTCCTTCTTGTGCTGGGCGCCAATGAATTGTTTATTAAAGATATTACAACAGAACGTGCGGAATATGTTAGAAATATCATTGCACAGATGGATACGCTGCCGTTTGTCTGGATCGGGCCTCCCAACTGGAAAGACGACACAGGTATCAATGATTTGATTTTGCGCTATGCCGGAAAGGACCGATACTTCCCGTCAAAGAATCTCTCGTACGAACGTACAAAAGACGGGGCGCATCCAAAGCGTGAATCTGCCTACAAATGGATGGATTCGGTTGCGGTGTATCTGCAGACCGAAGCACGCTACAAAATTCTGATGACACCTCCTGACACTTTTCTGAATAAAGTGCCACCTACTGAAATTCTTCAACCCAACGCACCTTTCTGATGAATTGGAGTAACATAATTCACGACATACTTTTTTATAAACCCGCTGCGCCCATTTTGTTCAACAGCGGGACTTTCTGGTTGCTGTTCATTCTGGTTTTGTCGGTCTATGCTGCTATTTATCGCAACAACACTGCCCGTACACTGTTTCTGCTGGGTTTCAGTGTTTTCTTTTATTATAAATCAAGCGGTATTTATGTTCTGTTGCTGATCGGAACCCTTGTGTTTGTATATCTTCTCACACAATTTATGTTCCGTCAGAAAAATCCAAAGATTAAAAAATGGCTGTTGGTTCTTAATGTCATCGTTGCACTGGGATTTCTGGTCTATTACAAGTACACAAATTTTCTGCTCGACAATTTTGCCATGATCTCCGGCGGGGAGTTCGAGGCAGCTGATATTTTTCTGCCGGTGGGTATTTCGTTTTACACTTTCCAGATTCTCAGTTATGTTATTGATGTTTACAGAGGTGATCTGGAGCCGGAAAAGGATTTTTTCAACTATGCGTTTTACATCACCTTTTTCCCACAACTTGTTGCCGGTCCTATAGTCAGGGCGAGTCAGTTTCTGCCTCAGCTCAAAGGGCATGTTACCATTCATCCCGATGAAGTGCAGAAAGGTTTTTTTCTGATCATGCAGGGTTTGTTCAAAAAAGCTGTACTGGCTGATTATGTATCGCAATACAATGATCTGATTTTCTCAGCTCCGGCAACCTACAGTGGTTTTGAAAACCTGATGGCGGTGTATGGCTACACCCTGCAGATTTACTGCGATTTCAGTGGTTATAGCGACATGGCCATCGGTATTGGGAAAATGATGGGTTTCGATCTGGGAATTAACTTCAATAAGCCTTATCAGTCGCTGAATATTACCGAATTTTGGCGGCGTTGGCACATTAGTCTTTCAACATGGTTGCGCGATTATCTCTATATTCCGCTGGGCGGAAACAGAAAAGGAAAGTTAAGAACCTATATCAATCTTTTTATCACAATGTTGCTTGGCGGGCTCTGGCACGGACCTTCGTGGCAGTTTGTTTTTTGGGGCGGCATGCATGGCATTGGTTTGTCCATTCATAAGCTGTGGAAAACCTATGTAATGCCAGGCGAAATAGATTCAAAATGGGGTTCAAGGATTTATAAATTCTTTGCCTGGTTTATTACTTTTCATTTTGTTGTATTTCTCTGGATTTTCTTTAGAGCGCAAAGTTTTCAGCTTGCCTGGGAAATGATTGGGCAGATTTTCGGAGCGATGGATTGGGCTTATTTGCAGCCATTCTGGAGTGTCCGATATGTTTTTGTAATAATGATGCTGATTGGTATTGCCATTCACGCTGTGCCGTCACGAATGTTCCCGAAAATGGAAAACACGTATGTACGTTTGCCTTTTATAGTAAAGGCCATTGCCTTTGTAGTGCTTATTCAGCTGGTTATTCAGTTCAAAAGCGAATCGGTGCAGCCGTTCATTTATTTCCAGTTTTAATTACAACCTTTACCCAAACTTCGTCGAACCTTTAAACTTCGTCGAAGTTTAAAGGTTGTAATTAAAACGTAAACCACTTGTAGTTATACAAGCCATCGAGCAGTCGCTTTTCTTTTTCTTCTTTGCTGAGGGCTTTGTATGCGGCTTTTTCGGCTTCAAAAGCGGCGCGTTCTTCTTCGCGCTTGCGTTCTTCTTCGGCGCGGATGGCATCCTGTTCGGCTTTGATGACGGCCTGGTCTGCTTCCCATTCCGCTTTGGCGCGATCGGTCAAAAATGGCTCTGCAACAGCCGGGAACAGTTCGAGAAGCAAGTGATCTTTTTCTGAATTAACCAGATTGCGATCGCCGTATTGTGTCAAAACCTTGTTGGGCTGCGGCTTGTAGTTGGCCGTGTTGTAAGGAACTTCTTCGCGCGAGCCGGTAATCTTTTCGCGGAAATCAGGATCAACAGGAACCGGAGTCTGGCCGTATGAGCCCTTTACAAGATTTACGTATTGTGTGTTTACATTGGTGTACCAGGGCAATCCTTTGTTTTCGTCAAGAATGCAATTTACCGCCTGAACGCCAACAATCTGACTGGTAGGTGTAACCAGAGGCACAGATCCGGCTGCAGTTCGTACTGCAGGAACAGCCAGGAGAACGCGCGGGAGCAATTCATCCATTTTGACTGCTTTGAGCTGCGCCAGCATATTGGTGTACATGCCTCCCGGAATCTGCGCGTTCTTCACCATTTCGTTCGGAGCAGGGAAATTGAAATAGGCTTCAATTTCGTTACAGGCCTGCAGTACATCTTCGTAATTTTCTTTTTCAACGGAACTGATAGCCCGGTCGAATACTTTTTCCATCTCTGTTGGCAGCTTGTCTTTTACGAGATCGAAGCTTTTCGGGAACATTTTGTAGCTGTCGTATTCGTCCATCTGGTGCCTGATTTCCTCAAGTTTGTCACTGAGTTTTTTCAGTACTTCGATGTTGACATTGGTTTCGTATCCAAGTTTCTTACAGAACAGATGAATAATTTCGTAAGCAGGTGCAGCACTACCTCCGGCAAAAGGCATCATGTTCGTATCGATGATGTCGGCACCGTTCATCATGGCGGTAAGCACCGAAGCCAGCCCGTAGCCAGGGGTTGAGTGAGTATGAAAATCAACAGGAATTTTTACGTTGTTTTTGAGCGCGCGGATAATTTTGGCAGCACTCACGTGATCAACCAGTCCGGCCATGTCTTTCAGTGTGATCATGTCGGCGCCCATGGCTTCAATTTCTTTTGCTTTGCCAACAAAGTAGTCAACCGTAAATACCGGGGGTTTCGGTTTTTCTTTAATCAGTCCGAAGAATTTTTTCTTAAGTTCGAGCTTGGGATCAACAGTATAGCTGATAGTTCCGTCGGCGATGCCGCCATATTTTTTTACATATTCAACAGAGCTTTTAATATTGTTCATGTCGTTCAATGCATCGAAAATGCGGAGAATGTCAATACCAGTCGACATGGCGTTTTTGATGAACCCTTCAATAACGCTTTCAGGATATGGATTGTAGCCAAACAAATTGCGTCCGCGCGACAAAGCGGTAAGTTTTGAAGAATCTCCAATGCCTTCTTTTATTTTGGCAAGTCTTTCCCATGGATCTTCATTCAGGTATCTCATAATGCTGTCGGGAACAGCGCCACCCCACACTTCCAATGCATAAAAACGGGCTTCTTTGAACAACGGCAAAACATGATCAACCTGTGCCTGGTTCATGCGGGTTGCAAACAATGATTGCTGGCCGTCGCGCAGTGTGAGATCTCTTATTTTCAATTCTTTCATATTCTCAGCTATTAATTGCACGAATTTACAACTATTTTGAGAGACTACAGGGTTTTTTAACCCGTGATAAGTATCAGTATTATGTGGAAAATGGATTTTGCTTTCGTATTTTTGCATAAATTCTATAAAATATGAAATCAGACATTCAGATTGCCCGTGAAACACCAATCAAGCTTATTGTTGAAATAGCAAAGCAATTGGGAATAAATCCCGATGACTTGGATCTGTATGGGAAGCATAAAGCAAAAATTCCGCTTAGTTATATTGATGAAGAGAAAATTAAAAAATCGAAGCTGATTCTTGTGACTGCCATTACTCCAACGCCGGCTGGTGAAGGGAAAACCACAACTTCTATTGGATTGGCAATGGGTTTGAACCGCATTGGGAAAAAAGCAACTGTTGTACTTCGCGAACCTTCACTGGGACCTGTTTTTGGTGTGAAAGGCGGCGCTGCAGGCGGTGGTTATGCACAGGTGATTCCGATGGAAGACATCAATCTGCATTTCACGGGCGATATGGCGGCTATTGAAAAAGCAAACAATCTTTTATCTGCATTGATTGACAACAATCTTCAGAACACAAAAAATAATTTAAACCTTGATCCACGCACCATAAGCTGGAAGCGTGTGATGGATATGAATGACCGATCGCTGCGTGATATTGTAATTGGACTTGGTGGAACAGCCAATGGAATTCCGCGCGAAACGGGATTTAATATTACAGCAGCATCCGAAGTCATGGCTATTCTGTGTATGGCTGCCGACAAAGACGATCTTGAGAAAAGGCTGGGTAATATTTTTATCGGGTTCACCTTCGACAAAAAACCTGTATATGCACGCGATCTGAATGCGCAGGGCGCTATGGCTGTGTTGCTGAAAGACGCTATTATGCCCAATCTGGTGCAAACACTCGATAACACACCAGCCATTATTCATGGAGGACCATTTGCCAATATTGCGCAGGGAACGAATTCCATTATTGCTACCAAAACAGGATTGTCTCTTTCAGAATTTGTAGTTACCGAAGCCGGTTTTGCAAGCGACCTGGGGGCGGAAAAGTTTTTCGATATCAAGTGCCAGGCGGGAGGATTAATGCCAAATGCTGTTGTAATTGTTGCAACGGTTCGTGCATTGAAATACCATGGCGGCGCGAAGAAAGAACAGTTTTCAGTTCCTGATGCAGAGCTGGTTCGCAAAGGTCTTCCAAATCTCGAAAAGCATATCGAAAACATGAAAATGTTTGGCTTCACGCCTGTTATTGCGATTAATAAATTCGATACAGACAGCGAAGAAGAAATAAAAGTAATTGATGATTTTTGTAAATCACAAAATGTGCCGATGGCTGTAAACGAGTCCTGGGCCAAGGGTTCAGAAGGTGCTGTGGCACTTGCCGAAACTGTTATAAGTCAGGCAAAGTCATGTCCGTCCTGCTTTAAACCGCTCTATGACAAAAACTGGGATGTGGAAAAGAAAATCAGCACCATTGTTACAAATATGTATGGAGCAAAGGATGTTGAGTATTCGCTGAAAGCGCGTAAGGATCTTCAGAACATCGTTTCGCTGGGCCTCGATAAATTAGCTGTGTGCATGGCAAAGACACAGAATTCATTGTCCGATATTCCCGAATTGCGTGGCCGCCCGAAAGATTTTACGGTGAATATTCGTGAAATCGAAATTTCTTCTGGTGCAGGCTTTGTTGTTCCGATTGCCGGAACCATCATGCGTATGCCGGGATTGCCCGCTATTCCTTCTGCCGAAAATATTGGCTTCGACGATGACGGAAATGTGACCGGGCTGTTTTAAATATAAGACATCCGATTAGAGATTTTTGATTTTTGAAGGAGTTCAAAAGTTTGAATTTTTATTCGAGAATTCGAATTTCAAATCGCAAATCAAATCGCAAATCAGATCATAAATCTAAAATCGGATATCTCAAATCATTTCGGCTCATGTGCTACCGAAATCAGCATGTTCTGAAATTGGCGTAAATGCAGGTCGAACGCTTGCTGTTTTGATTTCAGCCGGATAAATCCTTTCGCTGTTGCTTTTTTCAATTCAAAAGGATCAATGTGAATGTTGCCTCGCAGGGTGATGTATCGTTTGCCGTAGGCTTTAAAAATGGCTTCCTTGAAAGTCCAGTATGCAACGGCATTTTCGAGGTTTTCTTCTTTTTTCCACTCTTCGTGTTCCTGCACATCCATGAATTTCTGCGTTACTTTCAGAATTTTCGGATGGATGGGTTCAATGTCGAGTCCTTGCAGCAGCTTCATGTCCTGCGAAATCAATACCGCTGAATAATCAGAGCAATGCGAGATGCTGATGGAGCGCTGCGGATTTACTAAATAGGGCTTATTGTTGTCGTCGTAAAAAATACGATATATGTAATCGGCTTTGACAAGATTTCGGATCAGAGCCCGGTAGCTCAGCCATTGGCGCCGCCGCGTGTCGTTTCCAAATGATGCCAGCGTGTCGAATTCTTCTTTATTGAGAAATAACATGGAAATAAGTTCATCTACACTTTCGGTGATGTGCCACAGACCCATTTGCAGGTCCGGATGAATCCATTCGTGATAAACAAGAGGCATAGGTGAAAATCAATGCATAATTACGATTTCTTTTTCAGAAACACCGTTTTCGAATTGGAATTTCAGAAAATAAAATCCGCTTGGCAAATCACCCGTTTCAATATTTGTTTCTGCTGTTGCCTGCAAAACAACACGTCCTTGGAGGTCGCATAAATACATCTGTTCCGGGCGTTCCGTTGTTGTATATTGAATATTGATTGTTTCATTTGCCGGAACAGGAAATACCGAAACCAGTTGTTGAACATCCATGTCTTCGCCGGAGGTTGATCCCCAGATTGAATATACCCATTCAGGCTGGTCAACAAACGGATTCCGGTTATGCTGAATGCCATATACATCGTTGTTCCGGTCAATTTCTTTGGTGCTCACCGTATCGGATGCATGCCACTGCAATAGCATGTTTTCGGTCCAGGCGCTCAGATCGCCGCTGCTGAACGATTCTCCTGTCCAGGAGGGCATTTCGTCTTTGTAGCGCACACACATGTAAAAGTAAATGCGTGCAAAATCGCCTTTGAAACTATCGATGGGTTCGAAGACTGTGCCTGTGTAGCCGGGAAAACTGCAGGGGCCAAGTTTGCTGCCGTTCTGCGAAGTCCATGATGCAGCACTCACCTCTCCAAACGGATAATTGCTGCGCTGACCGTTTACCTTTCCATCGGTGGGAACTACGTGAAACATGTCACTGTACATGGGCGAAGAGCCACCAAACCAGCTTTGCGGAACCGAATGCTCGCGGTTGTAGCAATCGCCTTCGCTGCTGTAGTTTCCACACTGGTCGGTAACAAATGTAAATTCATAGGGCGGCGTTCCGCCCGGAATATCGCTGTACATATCCCATACTTTTCCGTTGGTTTTTTTATCGGTTGTCTGATAAACATCCCACAAATCGTCGTAAGAACTGCTCACAAAGCCAGCTGATATAATGTTATGCAAGGCGATTTTCAGCGCGCTTCCAGAAAGCCCTTCGGCATCATCGTAATATCCAGCGGGTGGCTGCGCAACTGCAAACAATGGCAGTATAAAAGCAAAGAACAAAAACCAGTTTTTCATATTGCAAAAATAACATGTAAAGGTACGAAATTACTGATGGAATGCAACAGTTTTTTAAAAGTTGCTATGTCTTTTTTTGAAGCGCTGAAATCAATTATTACCACATTTTAATTTTTTCAACAAAGTCCGGAAATACCGGGTTTCCTGTTCATTAATGCTATGTGAAGCGGAGCGGACAAGCTGTTGGGGGTAAAAGCACTCTCCGGCTATGATCCCGTGTCCTTTTTTCAGTTGGACGATTGGATATTGTTGAGTTCTTTACCTTTTTTATCATTCAAAAGCTTGTTATGCCAGAAATTAAGTGGGCAAAGCCCATCGTGAGAGTTAATTTAGGGTTAAATATTATTGTAAATTCTGGGTGAGATGTGGGAGTCATTTTTGAATATTCGATTTATCTTATTTTAGTGATCATTGGCCGTTGTTTGTTTTTGATTTATTTTATATTATTTAAGTATAAGTAAATCAATAGCATAGGTTAAATGTAAAAATTGGTATTATATTTTCGAAACAAGAAAAAGCATTGTAAATATCCAAATATGATAGATAAAGCATATGAAAAAAATGATAAAAAACAACAGGTGTCTGAACGTGTTTGTAGATGAGGTATTCAATTGTCTTGTGCTTGCAAAAATGCATCAAATCTACGGTATAGGAGGCTGGATAAAATTTGTAATAGTTGATTGATCGTGTTATATTTGCCGTCTGCAATTAGATAAAACGAATAAAATCATGTTTCTGCATACGTATTTTAAAGACAAATAAGGTGATTAAACTTTTAACGCTGTTTCTGGCAATATTATCGGGTCCTGTTCTGGCAACTACGTTCATAACTGTGAACTGTGGCAGCTGGGATGATTATCATACATGGCAGGGTGGAAATATTGGCCCTTTGAATGGCAACAGCAATGTGATCGTTATTTCTGCCTGCGATGCAGTAATCCTCGACAATGATATTGAGTTCGGAAATGGCTGTGAATTGAATGTTGCCGGTTGTCTCGTGATTAACGGCAATCTGACTGCGATGAACAATCTGGTGATTAACGTTTCAGGCAGCCTGACGATCAATGGAAATATAAACGTGAAAAATGACGGTGAGCTTTCTGTTTTCGGAAATGTAACGGTCTCCGGTGATGTTGTTTTCAACAACAATGGTGTTATCGATATGAATTCAGGTTATCTTGATATTGGTGGAAATCTGAGCGGAGGATCTGGGGGCAATATTACTGGAGCCGGTGTTATTGACATTGATGGCTCCAACACTTTTGACATTACTCCGCCTGCCGGAGTGACTGTTAACGCTGGTCTGCCGGTATCCCTTATTGATTTTTCTGCCGAATGTGTGAGCGATATGGTTTTTCTAAATTGGACAACGGCTACAGAAATTAACAGTGCATATTTTCTGATTCAACGAAGCAGTGATCTGAGCCTGTGGCAGGATATATCACAGGTGTCTGCAGCCGGCAACAGTAACATTCTTCTGAATTACACACACACTGATCAACAGCCACTCGAAGGCAATAATTATTATCGCATCGTTCAATTCGATTTCGACGGTGGATTTGAAGTTTTTGGTCCAGTGAGCCCGGATTGCAGCAGTGGTAGAATGATGACTGAAATATATCCGAATCCGTTTACCGAATCACTGGTGATCAGCTTTCAGGATATAGTTATGCAGAGTGTAATGGTTATTTTGACTGACATGAAAGGCCGTATTCTGCTTAGATATGAACTCAGCGAGGACGAAGTCGCTCAGAATATGCTGACCCTACATGTGAATGATATTCCGGCCGGCATTTATTTTCTCACCGTATCGGGTGATAATTTTTCTGAGTCTGTAAAGATTCTGAAGGAAGCTGATAAAGGTCAATAATTTTTTAATAGAACTTCGGGTCGTTGCTGTTGATTATTTTTCACTTAATCAGGCTTCCGATGTAGCCGAGGCTCCTATACATGCTACTCCTCCGGAGTCGTTGTTTTGTTGTGATGATAATCTATAGACCTGTGACTCCTCCGAAGCCGGCTGGACCATTATGAGACTGTCTAAAAAAAGCGTATTGTTACGACAATCCATTTTCCGGCCTGTTTAGAAAACCCTCGAAGAGTTCCGAACTCTTCGAGGGTAAATTGTGGCCGGGACCATGGAATGTTGTTTTTGTTTTATAGCCTACTTGAATCAGCCTCTTTCTTCGATCCGAAAACAATGTTTTAATGCGAAACCATGAAGGAGACTTGCTTTGAACCATTGATGGATAAGTAATACATTCCGTCATCGAAATCAGCAATCTGCAGATCAAATTCTGTTTTTACCCAATGTCCGGTTTCAACGATTGCACCGAGGGCGTTGTAAATGCTGTAGGTAGCGTCGATGGAAGATTCGTCGGTTGAAATATGGAGAATTTCAGTAGCAGGACTTGGATAAACATTGAGCCAGGGGAGTTTTTGGTCAAGAAAATCTACGGGCAATGTCTGGCTATAATCAAAATTGCCGTCAAAATCAGTCTGCTTAATTCTGTAGTATGCAAGTCCCTGCACTGGGTTTTCATCCATGAAGAAATAACTCACAATTTCATTGCTGTTTCCGGAGCCATCCATGGTTGCCAGCGGTACGTAGCTGAATCCATCGGTTGAACGCTCAATGGTGAAAAAGTCGTTGTTGGTTTCCGATGCAGTTTTCCAGATGAGTTCGACCCCCGATTTTTTTACCGAAGCACTGAAATCAAGAAAGGTTACGGGCAGAACAATTGAGCAATCGAACGAAGCGCCATCTGACAATTTAAAATCAAGAGTGTAGGAATTTGGATTGTTTTTGTTCCATTCATTAATCATGATATAATACATTTTTCCTGTTTCAACTTTTATTTCGGACACCCATTGATCGCCATACACATCTTCGGACATGTCGCCGGAATGTTTTCTTAATCCTGTTTTTCCCGGAGGAGCATAAAACGCATGTGAACAGCGGATCGGAGAGGAAAGCTCGCCGCATTCTTCGACCTGATAAATGGCGAAATCCATATCACTGTTTCCCAGCGGTGTGATTTCGAATTCCATGGTGCCTCCGCTTGAGACTTTTACTTTGTACCATTCGCTGTAACTTTCGGCCAGAGCGCAGCTGCCGCAGGCTTCCGAGATAAGCCCCGGCCCGAACATTTGCGATGAAACAGTGTAGTCGTTGCACAGCGGAATAGCTCTTACGCAGTCGTTGTTGTAATTCAGGTCCGGGCCTGCGACTGAGGGTATTTCCAGCAATTCTATTTCCCAGCCTTCCCAATAACCTGAATTGGATCCATTGGAATTGAATGTAAAAGTAAGACAGCCGCTTTCGTCGGACGATTGAAAAACGCCTGAATTGTAATTTCCACTCAAAGTCCGTACGGTTGGAAGATTGCCGCAGCCACTCCACAGAACGGTACTATACTCTGAAGGACCGTCGCGGACATATAGCTGATCATTGCAAATTGCTGCTGCATATTCAACAGACAGAACGTTTATAGTGGCTTGAATGATATTGTTTGTTGATTTTGGGCAAAAAGTTCTGAACACTTGTTGTATGTCGTTGGAATAAGCGTTTGCCGGTCCGCTATTGTCAAAATAGGTGCCTGCATTGGTTGTGGTTATACATTGACCAAGATTGGTGCTTTGCATTCCCTTCGTGGTGTGAAAATACGGTCCGCCTTCTGTCTCAGGGCAAATGCCGCAATCGAAGGGGCATGTAAGGCATGATTCTCCTGATCCGCAATAGAAATCACCGCAATAATCAAGGTAACTTTCAGTGATACTCAGATCAAAAGTTCCTGTCGCTTCCGTTGCGATGCCGAGCCAGTAATTTCCATGGGTCAGATTGGTCCAGTTGGCTATTTCGGAGGGAGCCATACACTGGGCGCCGCTGATTTCTGCTGAGCCGTCGAGGCAGGAGTAATCGTATATTAATAAGTATTGCACATCCGGGAATGTTGCGTTTTGCATGGTAACATCAATTGTATTCATTCCCCCGGTGAGCGAAATCGAGTACCAGACTGTGTTTCCTGCATCGAAGCAATCCGAAGTCAGGTCGTCTTTGGCGCCAACATTCGATTGTCCGGTCAGAAACGAACCATCAGGCAGAGCCGTGTATGCCGTTACGGGATAATCGTTGGCAACAGCCGGAGCTGCACAATTGATGCTGGCGGCCCAGCCGGTGCTTACAACAAGACTGTTCGAAACAAACACGAATGTAATGCAGCAGCAATTCGATTTGATCAGGCCAGCTGCGGGATTGGTAATGTCAGGTGTTCCCGTCGCACTATTCCCGAAGTACACATATAAATTGTCTCCGGCCATCAGACTCACGCTAGTGAACAGCACTGAAATAATGGAGTTACTGTTCGATTGAAATGTAATGGTGTCATTAAAATCATTGGTGTAGTTTCCAGCTATGCCCCCATTATCGTAGAAGTTGCCGCTGCAGGTGCTCACATAATTTTGAGACCCCATGTTGTAATCCTGACTGAATGCGGTTGACAGAACAGCTGTGAGCATTAATGAGATAAAAATTCTTTTCATAAGACCTCCTCTTTATGATTGAAAATTCCGTTGATTGACTTTGTCTGAAAATTGTACTACGCGTACTGAAAAGGAATGGAAAATTTGCGCGTTTACAGATCCGGCGGATGATTGATTCTGTTTCGGACAATAGAATAGCTGGCGACAAATGATTTTCCAATACGAAAATTACCCGTGAACATATAAGGGCGCACACGAGTACTGCTGGTTCTGTAAACCCGCATTCCGCATATGGTTGCAACGATACCGTATATTAATGCAACCAGAAATAAATTCGTGTAAATGTTTGTCATGTGCTGCCCGTTTATTCAGTTGACAAGTTATGCCAAATGAAAGGGAAGCTCAAGCGTTAAATTTTTCCCAGCTACGATAAATATTAATTAGTAGGTTAAAAACGCCTATAAGGCGAAGGTGTGTTTTCGATTTGCATCATGCAAAAGGCATCTGTTCCGCAATTGATGATCTCATGTTAAAGTTTGGCGGAAAATAAAAAAAATGGGAAAATGTCCTTAAGATGTTAAAAAACGTGGTACAACGACAAATATCTTTAACAAAGTTGTGTTTTATAACGAAGCGAATGTGAAATATATTCGAAAATCGTCCTCGGTGAACAGATCGGGAATTGCCACTATGGCACTTTAAAATCGCCGTAATCTTTGCGGAGGAGCTTTGAAGGTCAACCTCTCTGCGTCGCGACTATGTCACGTCTCACGTGAAGCGACCTGAGTGCGTTGACCGTTGAGTCACCCGACATTTTAGCCCCGCTGTCATCCTGAGTTTCGCTCCTGTAGCGCTTTTTGCGAAATAGCTTGCGAAGTATCGAAGGAGACAGCGGGGTAAACTCCAGCAAACAAGCGTTGAGAAAAGATTGACTGACCTGGAATTGTCGGGGACAAAGGCCGAAGCACCCAACGATTCCGTGTCCGCACCTTGCCTCAATTTAAAGTCTGGCGGACGCCAAAATGTTGGGTGCTGCGCATGCTTTGAGCGTGGAGTTTATCCCGACGAAGGCGGGACGTTGTGCATTGTGCCCTATGCCGCATGCCCCTTGCCGCATGCTTTTTAGGGTCAGATTAAAAACTTGGGGAGAAAGTGTATTTTTGGGTTCAAAAAATACACAAAATGGAAACAGATTTACTGCGATTGGTTTTACCAGAGAAGTTGTTGGATCATTTCGCTATTACAGAAGTGA